>Ga0209249_1001692_pt1 | contig 20060 bp, 18 predicted proteins | sample SaaInlV_200m_DNA_4_FD_184653 | JGI IMG/M metagenome (GOLD analysis project Ga0209249, IMG submission 184653) | Marine microbial communities from expanding oxygen minimum zones in the Saanich Inlet - SI037_S3LV_200m_DNA (SPAdes) (version 2) | ecosystem: Environmental > Aquatic > Marine >...
CAGTATACGGATAGCCTCGATGCGCTCGTTAATAATGCTGCATTGCAAATTGCTAAACCAATTTTAGAGACTTCTGTCGAAGAGTGGGATGCTGTTATGGAAGCAAATTTGCGTTCCGTTTTTCTGGGGGTGAAATTAGCACATCCCTTATTAAAAGCGCGTGATGGTGGTGCAGTGGTGAATGTTTCTTCCGTTCATGCAGTTCAGACCTCGGCTAATATTGCGGCTTATGCTGCCAGTAAAGGCGGACTTCTCGCCCTAACCCGCGCAATGGCAATTGAGTTTGCCTCTGATGAAATCCGTATTAATGCCATTCTCCCTGGTGCCGTCGATACGCAAATGCTCCGCGATGGATTAGGACGCGGTCACGTTGGCGATGGTGGCATCAAAGAGCGCCTTGAAAACCTTGCTCGAAAAACAGTTAACGGAAAGGTCGGCACCCCAGCCGAAATCGCGTCTGCTATCTACTTCTTAGCTGATAACGAACAATCCTCCTTCATGACAGGCCAAGCCCTTGTGGTAGATGGTGGTGCAACAGCGCGATTAAGCACAGAATAAGAATGAATAATGAAAAACACCCTCAAAAAACTTATCCCCTCTCCTATCTGGAATATTGCTCGAGACACAGTTATTACTGCGCGCCATCTGCCAGAGTTACCCGCCGCTTATCTACATCCTTGGCGTAAAGAGAGCATGGAATCTCTCGCAGAATTCAAAGATAAATATAAGGGTGAGCGTTGTTTTATTATCGGTAATGGTCCCAGCTTGAGAGATACCGATGTCTCCAAATTGAAGAATGAATATACTTTTGGCATGAACCGTATCTACCTTGCTTTTGAAGAGTGGGGTTTTCAAACCACATTCTTAGCTTCGGTTAACGATCTTGTCATTGAACAATGTGTAGATGATTTCCTTGCCCTTGATATGCCCCGTTTTTTTTCATGGCGTTCACGAAAACATTTTAAGTCTGCAACCTCGAATCTTCCAACTTTTCTTTACACTACTTATGATGGCATGAAGTTCGCTCAAGATATTAGCCGCCGTGTTTGGGAGGGGGCAACCGTCACCAATATCTGTCTTCAGCTTGCTTATCATATGGGATTTGAGACTGCTATTCTTATTGGCGTTGATCATAGTTTTAAGAGCAAAGGGGAAGCAAATAAAACGGTCACATCCGATGGTGATGACCTCAATCACTTTGATCCGCGTTATTTCGGCAAAGGATTTCGTTGGCAACTCCCCGATTTAGATATGTCTGAAATCGCTTATTTGATGGCACGAAATGCTTATGAGCAAGATAAGCGTCAAATTTTAGACGCGACCATTGGTGGCAAATTAACTGTTTTCGATAAAGTGGATTATGAAAGCCTTTTCTGAAAAAAAAACCGCAACGAACATAATTTTAGCTTGCTTGCTAATCTTGGGCGCAGTGCTGCGCCTAATCGATATTACCGATCCCCCACTTGTTTTCCATCCTACACGGCAATTGCGTAGCACCCTCATTGCGCGTGATATTTACTATCAACTTCTTCCAGATGCTGACCCAGAAAAACAAGAATTAGCCTCAAAATTCACAAATGGAATGGGGATTTATGAGCCTCCTATCTTTGAGAGTATCGTGGGCTGGACATATCTCTGGGCTGGTGGAGAGAGTATTGTCATTCCACGTATTTATAATACTTTTTTTTGGCTTCTTGCAGGTCTTGCTCTCTTCCAGCTTGCTCGTTGCCTCAGCTCAGATGAAGCCGCATTAGTAGCCATTGCTTTCTTTTTAATTTTACCTTTTGGCGTAGAAGCCAGTCGCTCCTTTCAGCCAGACCCTTTAATGACCTCCCTTTTTGTGGGCGGATTTTATTTTTTATATAGATGGACAGAAGAAGAAAGTTGGAAATATGCTATTCTTTCCGCATTTTTCTTAGGCTTTGCAACGCTCGTTAAGATAAGTATTGTCTTTTTTGTTGCGCCAATAGCGGTAGTAGCTGTTTTTATTGTATATGGTTGGAAAAATTTTTGGAAATCTCCGCAAGTTTGGGCAATATTTTTATTAATGGTTTTGCCTGCATTTATTTATTATATTTTTGGTATTCAAGAGACTTCCTCATCATTTTTTCTTAATAGAACGCTGGGAGCATCTGGCTTACTTCTTGATTCGAAATTTTATCTTCAATGGATGCGTCTCACAGGTAGTTTATTTTCCACGACTATTATTTTCTTTAGTCTTGTGGGCGTTTTGCTTCTCCCTTCACGTGGCCGCGCATTACTTATTGGTATTTGGACGGGTTATATTCTTTATGGACTTGCCCTTCCTTATTTTATACACACGCATAGCTATTATCATATTCAGCTTATTCCTACTATTGCATTGGGGATCGCACCAATTGCTCAGGGAATCATCACCCAAGTTCGGAGACAAGGGCGTTTCGTAGGCAGTTTATTCATCGGCTTAGCCCTGCTGGCTCTTGCCTATAATGCTTGGGTGGCACGCTCAGTCCTTCTAGCCCGTGATTTTCGTGTAGAAGCCATAGTTTGGAAAAATATCGCTGATGAAATCCCAGCAAATCGTAGTATCATCGCCTTAACCCAAGATTATGGAAATAGGTTGATGGTTTTTGGCTGGCGAGATGTTGCTTTGTGGCCTCTCTCAACGCTTATGCAAGAAATGAATGATAATCAAATTAATGTAAAAGCTGAGTTTGAAAGGCGGACGGAAGGCAAAGATTTTTTCTTGATTACGGCTTTTGGCCAATATAATAAGCAACCTCTTTTAAAAGAAATTTTAAGTGATTATCCTCTTCTGGGAGAAGATAATGATGATTTTCTGCTTTTCGATTTGCGATGACACTTTTTTCAATCATCACTCCCTCTTATAATCAAGCAGATTTTCTCGAGCAAACGATTCTCTCTGTTTTAGAGCAGGATTATGCAGATGTGGAATATTTAATTGCAGATGGTGCCTCTACAGACGGGAGCGCGGACATCATCCGCCGCTACGCACTCGACCTAAGCTGGTGGTGCGCAGAAGTGGACGCTGGGCAAGCAGACGCGATAAACAAAGGTTTTTCTCGCGCAAAAGGCGAGATTATTGCTTGGCTTAATTCTGACGATATCTACCTCCCTGAAACCTTCACAAAAGTTGCCGAAATTTTTGCTAAAAACCCAGATGCTGGCATTATTTATGGTGATGTTTTATCCATAGACGCCGACGGAAACCCAATTAATATCCAGCATTTTGTGCCTTATCAGCTAAGTGATTTAATGGCGTTTAATATCATCAGCCAACCAGCGGTCTTTATGCGTCGAAGTTTTTTAGAGCAAGCAGGATATCTTGACCTTGAATATCATTTTTTGCTAGACCATCATCTTTGGTTACGCATGGCACAGCTTGCTCCTATGATTTATGTACCGCAAATTTTAGCAAAAGCGCGCTATCATGCAGATGCAAAAAATATTGCCCACGCTGAACGTTTTGGCAAAGAAGCTTTCAAGATTCTTGATTGGATGGAAACACAACCTTTGATGACTAATATCCTGAAAGATGAGAAGGAAAAAATCTTGGCAGGCGCACATCATTTAGATGCATTTTATTTAGTGGAAGCTGGAAAAATGAGTGCAGGCTTGAAAGCATATTGGCGTACTTTTAGATATAATCCTAAAATGGCGTTGAAGAGTTGGAAAAGAATCCTTTATGCCTTTTTGAGTTTATTAGGCTTCTCAAGCATAAGAAAAACTTATTTAAAGTTGCGTCAAAAAATATTAAGTACAAGAGAGAAAAAGGCTCTTTAAGAAAAAACTTTTCCTTTGTGTATAAAATAAAACTGTGAAAAAAAATACTTCCATTTTCCCTCCGAAAATATATACCCTTTTTGCCATCCTAATTTTCTTAGGCTCAATTTGGATTCGGATGGAAGATATCACCGATCTTCCTCTTGATTTTCATCCTACACGCCAACTTTTTTCGGCCTTAAAAGCACGTGGTATTTATTATCAAAATGCACCAAATATTCCTAAATGGCAGCGTGATATGGCTGTGCATCAATGGAAATTGCAAGCAACCATTGAGCCAGAGTTCGTAGAACGCCTAGCCGTTTTTGCCTATAATAAGGCAGGTGAAGCAAGCCTAGCTCTGCCGCGCATATTTAGTGCAATCTTTTGGGTGACTGGGGGCATTTTTCTCTTTTTCACCACAAAACGTCTTGTTTCACCTGACGGGGCACTCCTTACTGCATCAATTTACCTTTATCTTCCTTACGGCGTTTTTGCCAGCCGTAGCTTTCAACCCGACCCCTTAATGGTGATGCTTATTGCTGCATTTATCTGGGCATCAGCAGGGTGGGAAGATGAACGCAATTGGAAGTTCGCAATCTTCGCAGGTCTTTTTGGCGGTTTAGCGATTCTAGTTAAAATGATAACCGTTTTCTTTGTTGCTGGCGGTACGGTCGTTGTTGTTTTGAGAGCCAAATCTTTGAAAGAAGCTTTCAAAGATGCTCAAATTTGGACAATTGCTATTTTGGCACTTCTTCCCATTGCCCTATACTTCTTCTATGGCATCGTTCTCGATGGTTTCCTCACTCAGCAATTTGGCGGACGCTTCTTCCCTGCTATGCTCATCCAGCCCTCTTTTTACCTCCGCTGGGGATTGAAATTAGATGCCGTAGTTGGTTACGCACTTATCGCACTATCTATAATTGGCACGCTCATTTTTCCAAAAAAGAAAAACGGGATTTTGCATGGACTTTGGCTTGGTTATATTTTCTATGGCTTATATTTTAATTATCATTTTTCAACGCATGATTATTATCAAATCCCTTTCATCATCATCGTTGCCCTCGCTATTGCCCCACTTGGTGAGATAATTAGCAAGACCTTACGCTCGCGCGTGTCAACTAGCTTTTTTCCACGCCTGATACTTCTCTTTGCCTGGACGCTGGCTCTCCTCGGTGCAGCCTGGACAGTCCGCTCCCATATGCGCGCAGTAGATTATCGCCCCCTTGCTGAAAGCTACCGTGAAATCGGCGATATACTTCGTGATGAAGGTAGCGTTGTAGCTCTTTCAAAGGACTATGGTTATAGACTCAATTATTGGGGCTGGCTGAACACAACTCACTTTCCATCGGCTGGTGATTTATGGTATCAAGAAAAGCGTGGAGATCCTCAATCTTTTGCTCAAGTTTTTGATAAACACACAAAAAACCGTGTCTTTTTCCTCGTTACTGACTTTGAAGAATGGGAAAAACAGGTAGAGTTACGTGAATACCTTTTAGCCAATTATTCTCTTTATGCGGATGGAGAGAACTATCTCATTTTTTCCTTAAGTGAATAAATTTCATATGACCCTCGAAAAAACCCCCATGCCTTCTAAGATTATAGAAAAAAAACTCCCCCAAATAGTCATCTATCTAAATGCGCTAACAACCTCCATCGCCTTAGCCATCTATGCCTATTTTGGGCTTTTCTCGCGCCTTATGGGAGATGATTATTGCCATCATTATTTGGTAAAAAACAAAAGTTTTTTTGATGCGGTGCAACATCATTATCTAACTTTTTCTAATCGTTATATGATTTTAGCTATCCCCTATTTAACTGAAAAATTTGGACCTCGCGGACAATCTTTTTTGCCTGCCATTACGATAATTTTATGGCTTATTGCATTATATTGGCTTATAAAAGAACTTCATATAGCCTTCAAAACAGAATGGAATAAACCCACCTTATTTCTTCTCTCCAGCTTATTGATTTTCTTAACAATTTTACAAGCTCCTGCTCGTTTTCAATCTATCTATTGGGAAGCCAGTTCAATTAATCGACTTGTTCCTTTGGTTTTAGCCATCTTTTTATTTGCGTCGCTTCTCAGACATATCCGTAAAGAAACTCAAAGATATTCCTGGAGTCTCTTTTATTTCATCATTACCTTCCTTATCGGTGGCTTTGATGAAATGAACGACACATTCATATTTGCAATTTCTTTTCTAGTTTTTCTAGGCATTTTCTTTTGGATGAGTAGGGGAGAGAAGCGTATCTCTGCTCTTTGGCTTACAGGAAGTATCTTTATTGCTTCTCTGCTAAGTATGTTAGTTATGGTGGTTGCGCCTCATAATTCTGCTCGGATTACACATCCCCCCAGTTTTTTTGTTTTTTTAGAGCGCATCCTAACCTATCCTAAAAACTTCATTTTAGATTCTACGCTCACGGTTTTCCCGCTACCCACAGCACTTTCGCTTTTTGTCGCCTTCTTGATTTTCTTTCTTTTTTATAGCTCAAAAAGAAAATCTCCAAAATATACCTGGACGATTTTCTTATCAACACCCCTTATTTTTTACGCGCTTCTAATGGTTAATTTTGCGCCTAGTGCATATGCTCAAGCCTATCCCGCTGATAGGGCATTATTTGGGGCACGTTTTTTAATGACCCTAATGCTTTTCTTAGAAAGTGCTTTATTCGCATTTTTACTTCCGCCAATAAAATCAAAATACCCCAGATGTATTCTTTTATTTTTTCTGGCGATATTTTCCCTATACCCTCTTAGAGCGGCATGGCAAACGCTAAACACGGTCGAGTCTTATCGTCAGCGATCCATAGCTTGGGATTTGCGTGATGATAAAATACGTAGCGACGTAGCCAACGGTGAAAGAGATATACATGTTCAAGAATTTGACAGTATTCACATCATCAAAGAATTGGATAGTGAGCCAAATCACTGGGTTAATCGTTGTGCCGCGTATTATTATGGAGCGAATACAATTAGTGCAGATTTAAATTATGAGAAATAAAAACGGAACAAACGTGACCCAAGGTTTGCCGCTGGTCTCTATCATCACTCCATCTTTTAACCAAGCGCCCTTTATTGCCGCAACTATAGATTCGGTGCTAGCTCAAGATTACTCTAATCTTGAGTATATAGTCGTAGATGGTGGCTCTACAGACGGTAGTATAGAAATTATCAAAAGTTACGCCGACAAATTGGCTTGCTGGGTCTCAGAAAAAGATAAAGGGCAAACGGATGCAATCAACAAAGGTTTTGCCCGTGCTAATGGGCAGATTTTGGCCTGGCTCAACTCAGATGATACCTATGAACCTGGCGCAATTAGTGCAGGGGTTGCGTTTTTGATGAAAAACCCTGACGTAGGCTTGGTCTATGGTGATTGTAATTTTATAGACGAAAATGGCCAGAAGTTTGGTAAGTTCAACGCTGCTCAAACAGATTTCAAGAAATTACAACAGGGATATGTCCACATCCCACAACAAGCATCTTTTTGGCGTGCGGATTTATGGAAAGAAGTCGCGCCGCTTGACGATAGTTTTTACTTCGCAATGGACTATGACCTTTGGGTGCGTCTGGCAAGAATTACAGAAGTTAAATATTTGCCCGGCCGAAATTGGGCAAATTTTCGTCTACACAACGATGCGAAATCTATCGCCGCCGATGACCGTTGCTGGCCCGAAATGATGCGTGTCCACTATAGGGATGGTGGCTCTTTCTTCTCAGTGATGAATGCAAAATACATCATCCGTAAAATGATTGCCCCTTGGTGGAATTGGCGCAGACGCAGAAAAATGGAAAAATCAAGAAAAAGTATTCGCGAATAAGTCTTGCGTATTTTTCTAAACTATTTAGAAAAACGCAATATATTCTACACACTTGGTTAAAATAATGAATTGGCTTTTATCCCCCCCCTCAAAAAATGATTTTCTGCGCCTTTTAGGCGCATGGAAGTTTTGGCTCATATTCTCTCTTATAGGTACGGTAATTGGTGCGGCGGTGTATTTCATATTCCCACCAGATTATCGAGCACGGGCGACAGTGGTTGTTGATTTCAATCTTGAAGAATCGTGGGCGCAAATTCCTGATCGCGAGCTTTTCTACTATCTCGAACGAGAATCTCGGAAATTGGTTGAAGTAGCGTGGGCTGATGAAACGGTGGGTGCTATTTCACAGGAAATTGATGATTTAACGATAGCAAGTTTACGGCAGGAAGGTCTCTCTTTATCTCATCCCCAAGATGGTGCGTGGCATTTTTACGCCGATGACGCTGATGCCGCGCGCGCGGAGAAAATCGTCTTATTGTGGGCTGAGAGTTTTAACCAAGAGGTCCAAGAAGGTGCGGCGAATGCCTTGGCTTTGAATGCATTGAAAACTGGCTTAGAAAGCGGTGATCTTGAGTTGGCAGACGTGGAAGAAGATATTGCGAGATTAGAAGGTGAAAGCTTGGGGATTAGCGCCCATTTGCAAACATCGTTGAGCCAAAAAAAAGAGTTGATTATTACACGCACGGCTTCTTTAGCTGAGTATATCTTTGTGGGCCTAACTGGAATGCTTTTTTTGAGCATAGTATGGGTTTTGTTTTCTGGAAAGGTAAATGAGCAATAAAACTTTCCTTGCTCAGTTTTCTTTAGAGAAAACTTCTCGAATTTTATGGGGGCTAGTTTTGCTAAGCTTGCCTATTACGTCTTTTCGTTTTTTTCCCTTTTTAGGAAAACATACTTATGTTCGTCCTTTGGCATTTTATCCTTTGGTTTTGCTATATTTAGTTTTATTTTTGCGTTTATTTAAAAAAGAAATCAAGCTCCCTTGGAGCAACGTTCTTTTGCCCTTTTTTCTCTTTTTGATTTTTACGCTTTTTGCCACAGCAAATGGTGCTTTGCTCGCGCCACTTCCTTTGCGCGGACAAGAATATTGGGGACGCGCAATCCGTGCTTTTATTACTTTTGGCATTGGGTTATCCTTCTTTTTTGCCGCGCTCTGGATGCACAAAGAAGAAGAAGATTTACGCCGTTCACTCAAATGGCTTTATGCAGGGCTTGCGTTCACGATTTTGTGGGTGGGTGTGCAGGCTATTGCTTTGCATACACCTTTGCTTAAAAAGGGGCAAGTTTCTGCATGGCAAGAACTTTTTTCAGTGCGCGGATTAACAAAAGTACGCCGTGTTTCTGGTTTTGCTTTTGAAGCTTCTTGGTTAGCAGGGCAATTAGTGACGCTCTATATCCCTTGGCTTTTTGCCTCTATATTTTCACGTTTTAATATTATAAAAAATAAATGGCTAGAGCCTCTGCTCTTCATCGGTGCAGTTGCCTCTCTCTTACTTACTTTTTCTCGTGGCGGGTTGCTCATAGGCCTTTTCGCAATGGGATTAACATTACTTATCAGTGGAAGAAAGGCAATTTCACGCGCCCTCTCTTGGTTTTTTAGAATTAAAAAATCTGCAAAACCTGTGTATATCAAAGCTTTTGCTACCCGTACCCTCTTATTTCTCCTCATTATCATAATGCTTTGGGGCGGAGTTTCTTTCATTGGCCAGCAAAAATATGTCACTCGTTTGTGGACAGTAGAAGCAAATTCTATTTCAGATTATTTTGTGCAAATCAATGCAGGCGGTCGCCTCACTTATTTTTGGGCGGCGGGCAAAGCTTATGCCGAGCATCCTGTCATTGGCACAGGTTTAGGGAGTGCGGGCTTCTATCTTTTTCAAAATTATCCAGATTGGGCTTTATATAATAACCCTGAAGTTGCTCGTCAACTCAACCCTACCAGCAACCTTTACCCTAATGCCAAAAATCTTTATCTACGCCTTTTGGCAGAAACGGGCATTATTGGGTTTATTATTTTCGGCAGTTTTTTGCTTGCAGTTCTTGCAGAAATCGCCAAGGAATTTCAACGTAATAAATTCATTGGCTCTGCCGGACTTTTTTCTTTTATTGCCATTCTTGGTTATTACTTTATGCAAGATTCCTTTGCAATGGCAGAATTATGGATTAATTTTGGCATTATTTTAGGAATATCACATCACGCCTCACAGGAGCAATTATGATTGTCCTTTCAGTTGGTATGCCGCGCGCAGGCTCAGGCTGGCACTATAATATTATTCATGATCTCATGGAAGCCGCAGGCTATGATGAAGCCCGCGAAATTCGCGAGCAATATAAATTGCAAAAAATCCTTACCGAAGTTAATTGTAATATTGGTGTTTTATCATTAAGACGATTAGGGATGGTCAGCTTGCCCACGTTGATGGGGCATAATTTTGTGCTCAAAGCTCACGCTGGACCCACAGCTTGGTCGCGAACGCTCGTGTCTTTTGGCTTACTACTGCCAATTTACATTTTTCGTGACCCACGCGATGCAATGCTTTCTGCGTATGAGTATGGTCAACGCTCCATAGATAAAGATAGACCAAATTTCTTTTCTCGTCTCACTAATTTTGATGAAACACTCGACTTTATGACAGAGTATATTGAAATTTGGCGTGCATGGATGAACGAGAAAAATATTCTCACTGCTCGCTATGAAGATTTGCTGATGAATTACGATGTTGAAATAAACCGTCTTCTTGCTTATCTAAAATTAGATGCGAGCGAAGAGAAATATAAACAAATTATTGAAAAATATCGCCCTGGTAAAGCAGAAACTGGGCAAGAAGGTTTACATTTCTTTAAGGGGAAAATTGGTCGATACAAAGAAGCGTATACCAATGAAGAGCAAGCTCAAATGCGCGAACGTTTCGGTGAATCCCTTCCTGAAATGGGTTATGAGCTTTAAAAGCATAATTCCCCCCTAAAATAATTATTTTCAAGTATCATTAGCCCATGCGAAAATTCAACTCTCCCTACATTGCCGATTGGTTTGCCATTTCATTGCGTTGGCTCGCACTTTTTGCGTTATCTGTGGGGGTGGATAGCGAGAGTGGTTTTTCAATTTTTTTTCCATTAACTTTATGGGCACTCTGGAATTTAGGGATGAGCGTGGTGGCGGGGTTAAATATCCGTTTGAGCTACCACCGTCAGTTATCAATTTTAGTAGATATTCTTTTTGCAGGGATATTCTTTTTTTTGCAGGGTGGGCTAAATGGGGCAGTTTTATGGGTTGGCATTATTCCCATTATCAGTGGGGCAATTTACTTTGAAGTTATAGGCAGTATGCTTGCTGCTGGCATAATGGCGGCCATTATGATGGCTTATGCCTATTTTAAAATGCCCAAAAGTTCATTGGTTGCAGGGGGGATTGGCGCAATAGTGGTGCTAGGGCTAGGGGTTTTGTTTGGTTTTTTAAGCCATAGTCTTATAGCAAATTTACGTCAACTTAGAGAAAACCAAGAGAAGAAAGAAAAAAAACGGCAGCTAGTAGAAAATGAGCGTTTACATGCAATTTATGAACTTACTACAACATTAAATGCAACGCTTAGCTATAAACGCGTTTTAGAAAATGCCCTCGATTTAAGCGTAAGAGCTTTACACCCAGACGCAGACGAGAATTTTAGTGATGAAATAGTAAGTGCGGTTTTGCTCTTTGTAGGGAATAAATTAATTGTAAAATCGGCACGTCGATTTACAAATGCTGACCAAAAACTAGTTTTTACTGGTTCTGAAGGGATTTTAGGTACATCCATTACTGAGGGTGAACCTGTTCTTACGCAAAATGTAGGCTATGATTCTGAACTAAGCCGGGTAATTGCTTTACGTTCTTGTACTTCTAGTTATTCTGTGCCTTTGCGCACGGGCTTTACTGTTTATGGGGTTTTGCTTTTTGCTCATCCAGACCCAGATTTTTTCACCACAGAGCGACGAGAGATGCTTGAGTTAATTGGGCGCCAATCGGTGATTGCTATTCAAAATGCTCGTTTATATCAAGACCTGATAGAAGAAAAAGAACGCATGGTAGAAGTGCAAGAAGAAGCACGCAAAAAACTTGCGCGTGATTTGCACGATGGCCCTACTCAATCTATTTCGGCTATCGCAATGAGACTAAATCTAATTCGTATGATGCTCTCTCGTGCACCTGATAAAGTTGAAGGTGAACTAATTCGTGCCGAAGAATTAGCGCGCCGTACAGCCAAAGAAATTCGTCATATGCTTTTTACCTTGCGCCCACTTGTGCTTGAATCACAGGGACTACGCGCCGCCCTTGAAGCTATGGCAGAAAAAATGCACGAAACTTTTGAGCAAAATGTTCAGGTTGATGTAGATGATAAGCTCGTTGAAAAATTAGAAATGGGGAAGCAGGGCGTTATTTTTTTTCTTTCAGAAGAGGCAGCTAATAACGCGCGTAAACATGCCAAAGCAAGCCTAATTAAAATTAGGTTGCGCTATTTAGATCATAGCCTTGCTGTGCTCGAAATAAAAGATAATGGTAAAGGCTTCGATGTTAAAGCCGTTACTAAAAATTATGAACAACGCGGCAGTTTGGGAATGGTCAATCTCGATGAACGTACGGCATTGATCAATGGACTGCTCCATATCGATTCTGCGCCTGGCAAAGGGACAAATGTGCAGGTTTTTCTCCCGCTCACCGAAGAAGCTGCCGACCGTCTCCACCGCGCCAAATAGAGGTTCCCCATGCCTACCGCCGCAAGTCTATATTACTTTTGCCATGAGGCAAAAGCCCCCACAAACACGCCCATTATCCTTATTCACGGTGCAGGTGGTTCGCATCTGCATTACCCGCCAGAACTCCGTCGTCTCAATGGTTTCCAAGTTGCCGCCCTCGATTTGCCAGGGCACGGAAAATCAGATGGGCTGGGCAAGCAAAGCATTAATGAGTATGTGAAATCTATCCAAGATTTTATGGATGCGATAAACTTGCCAGCAGCGGTCATCATTGGGCATTCTATGGGCAGTGCAATTGCCCTTCAGCTTGCATTAAACACCCCAGACCGTGTGCTTGGCCTCATTTTATTGGGCAGTGGTAGCCGATTACGCGTTGCACCTTCGGTTTTAGAAGAAAGTGCTACCGAAGCAACCTTCCCTCTCGCGGTTAAAAGACTCGTGGAGTGGTCCTTTTCAGCTGAAACCTCATCACGTCTCAAGGAACTTGCTACCCAACGGATGAGCGAAACTCGTCCTACCGTTTTACACGGCGATTTTATGGCTTGTGATAGCTTTGATATTAGCGAAAATGTTAGCGAAATTAAAAGCCGTACACTGATTTTATGTGGCACAGAAGATAAAATGACGCCAATAAAATATTCACAGGCTCTTCATGGTGAAATTCCAAACTCAGAACTTGAGCTCATAGAAGGTGCGGGCCATATGCTGGCCTTAGAAAAACCGCGCGAAGTCGCAGAAATAATTGAGCGCTTTGTCGAGAAGATTTAAAGCAAAGTCCCCGCTCTTTTCAGAACGGGGACTTTGCTTTAAAGATCTGTGCCTATTTTCAATTAAAACTTCTTGTCTAAATATTCCCCAAATTTATCTAAAACTTCACTAAAATTTTCCCGCCCAAAGCCAAGACGGAAATGTTGGTTCCCATAATCAAAAACATGCGAGGGGGCAATCATGATTGCGGCTTCTTTTACGAGTTGGTCGGCAAAATCAAAGCTGCTCTCTACGCCTAAGATTCTTGGAAAGCAGATTGAGCCTCCGTGTGGTTTGTTGAGTTTGAAAATATGGTCATATTTCTCCATAAAAGCCTCTAACAGAACCATATTTTTCTTCAAACGAGCATTTTGTGTAGCAATAATGCTATCTTTATTTTGCAAGGCGATGATGGATAAAATCTCGCTCGGTGCACTATTACAGATTGTTGTGTAATCTTTTAGACCGAGCATTTTCTCTAAGATATTTTGATCTTGGGAGGCGATCCAGCCAATCCGCAGACCGGGTAAGCCGAAGGTTTTTGACATGCCGAAGAGAGAAAAAGCCTTTTCGTAAGCCTCACAAGCTGAGATCAAGGTCGCGTCGCTTTCTACCTCCAAGAATCTATACATTTCATCCGAGAAAAGATATATGTCTTTTTCGCGTAGTAGATTAAGCAATCTATCAAATTCTTTTTGAGAGGGGATATAGCCAGTGGGGTTATGCGGAAAATTGACGACAACGAGTTTTGTTTCAGGGCGGATTAGCTCAGTAAGTTTTTCTAAATCAAAATGCCACTGATTATCTTCGTCTGGTTCCCATTTGGAGATTTCACAACCAATAGAGCCCGCAATTTCGTAAAGGGATTGGTACCCAGGAAAAGTGGAAATGATATGGTCGCCGGGTTGAAGCAGTGCGTGCATGAGCAAATAGATGCCTTCTTCGGGGGCAGAGATAAGCAGGTTTTCGGCATTTAGACCAGTATAAAACTTGGCGGCTTCCTCCCGTAAAAGCGGATGCCCAGCCGATTCGGTATAGCCAAGTTGGAGATTATCCCAAATACCGCGCATTTTTGGGGAGGCCATTTCTAGCAGCTCTGGTAATTTCAGCGCTTCGCAATCGGAGCTAGAGAGGAGATATTTGGCTGAGAATTCGTATTTGGCAAAATAACGTTCGAGGATGAAGGGTGAAATTTGCATTTTTGTCTCCAAAAATCAGATAGATTTCAAAAAAAATGAGCTAAATAATGTCTCTAAGTTTTTTCTGCTAATTCTTTTCTTATTCCTGCCTCATCCATTTTTTTACTGCTTCATCGGAATGAACGTGTTTACTCATCGCTTCCAGTAATTCGGTCGGGTCGGTTTTGCTGATTATCTCTTTGCGGTGTTCAGAAAAAATAAAGCCTTCTTTGTCGAAATGTTCAATCATTTTCAAGAGAGATTGATAATAGCCTTTTACGTCTAATAACCCCACTGGCTTGCTATGCTCCCCGATTTGTTTCCAAGTGAGTGTTTCAAAAAGCTCGTCTAGTGTGCCAAAACCGCCGGGGAGGGCAATGAAGGCATCTGAGAGCTCGTGCATGCGTGCTTTACGAGCGTGCATAGAGGGTTCAACTTCCATGCGGCTAAGCCCCTCTTGAGCAAGGGCTTCGGTATTCATACTGGGGATAATTACACCAATTGCTTTGCCGCCATTTTCAATCACGCCATCGGCAACTGCGCCCATCAATCCCGTTTTCCCGCCGCCATAAATGAGACTAATATTGTTTTTCACCAAAATTACGCCCATTTGATGCGCCGCAAGTTTATAGTCTGCGTGTACCGCATCTGATGAGCCGCAAAAAACACAAATAGAGTTGAAATTATTCATTAAAAATTATCCTTCGTATATAAAGCTGTCAGGTTTGCATGAAGCCTATTGAGCCAACATGCGCACCATATTATAGGTATCCATATTAACTGGGCGTTTGTGAGAAATCACATCTGCTAAGGGAGCTAGGGTAATATCGCGTCCACGTAAGCCAATCATCACATCTGTTTCTCCGGCAAGGAGAGCTTGCACAGCACGAATGCCCAATTGTGCAGCAAGATGGCGGTCGAAGGCGGTGGGTGAGCCACCGCGTTGAATATGCCCCAAAATGGTCATACGAGTTTTGAAGCCTACGTTTAGTGCATCTAATTGATGAGCAAGTTCTGTCGTGCGGATTGTTGCGCCCTCTGCCACAATAATAATGGCATGGTTTTTCCCGCGTTTATAGGCATCTTCTACGATTTCGGCTACATTTTCAACGGTGGTGGGGAACTCGGGGCAAAGCACAATTTCTGCACCACAGGCTATGCCAGCTTGCACAGCAAGGTATCCGCTATTGCGCCCCATTGTTTCTACAAGAAAAGCGCGCGCGTGAGATGAAGCCGTATCACGCAATTTATCTACAGATTCCATAATGGTGTTAAGGGCTGTATCTACACCAATTGCCATATCTGTTCCCCAAATATCATTATCTATACTGGCGGGAATTCCGACAACTTTTATGCCTTGTTCTGCGAGGGCATGCGCGCCATTTAGCGTCCCATCGCCGCCGATGGTAATCAGACCATCCATGCCAACTTCGTTCATGCTACGGATTGCTTCTCTTTGACCATTCTTTGTGCGAAAGTCTTTACTTCTCTGGGCTTGTAATACGGTGCCGCCCATTCGCAAAAGTCCGCCTACATCTCTAGCACCACGCCAATTTTTAAATTCACCGTTGATTAAACCTTCGTAGCCGTTCATTACGCCAATAATATTAATGCCTTCCTGAAAAGCGGTGCGAGTAACTGCACGTACACAAGCGTTCATGCCTGGTGCATCTCCGCCAGATGTAAGCACCCCCAGCGTATAATTATTTTTTTTATTCATTTTCTTCTCTTTTTATTATATAGCTATCAAAATCTCGTGCGATATAGGTATTCGGGAAGATGGCACGAGCCTCACGGCGAACATCCCTCTCACGGTATCTGCGGGATAGGTGAGTCAGGATCAAACGCGTGACCCCAGCTTGTTTAGCGAGCTCCGCAGCTTGTTTAGCGGTGAGATGCCCGAATTTGCGGGCCATTTCTGCGTCTTCTTCTATATAGGTCGATTCAATAACGAGTGTATTTAAGCCTTTGCAAATTTCGAGCAAATTTGATGTTTTTCCGGTATCGCCGGTAATTGCCAGGCTTGCTCCATCCATAGCGGGACCAAGCAGTTCTTCAGGTTCGATGCGAGAGCCATTTGCGAGGGTGATGCTTTTACCCTGCACTAAATCTCTTCGTTCGGGGCCAAAGGGCACTTCAAGCGCATCTGCTTTCTCTGCTAAAAATGGGCGATGTGATTTCTCTTCAAATTTATATCCGAGACAGCCAGGCCCACGATGAGAAACAGGAAATGCACGGACAGAAAACTTATCCGTTTCAAAAATAATGCCGGGCTCAATCTCACGCAAATATAATTTTGCCTTTGGTTTTGCCCCACGCAAGACTACGCCGTAGAGTAAATCATTAACACGTTCTAGGGTGCGCGAACTGCCGAAAATTTCGAGTTCTTCAAATGCTTCCCAACGTATTAGGGTAGAAATTAGTCCACCAAGCCCCAAAATATGATCGAGATGCCCGTGTGTGAGTAAAACGCGATTGAGACGTTTAAAGCCTTGGCCTGATTTCAAAATTTGGCGTTGGGTGCCTTCACCGCAATCGATAAGAAAACGATATTCATCGTGTTTAACTATTTGTGCCGAAAGCCCACGCTGAATAGAAGGGGCTGAGGCAGATGTGCCGAGAAAAATTATTTCAAACAATTTTTTATCCTAATTTAATCTTAAATTTTTGTTTTTTTTTACAATCATCATATTGTAATCGCTTTTCTATTTTGCGTGCGTGGTGGTAGAATCAAAATATCAGAAATTCTCAAGATAGATGTGCATTGCATCTGTTTTTGGATGCGTTGCACATCAGGTAATGTCAAATGCAACGCTAAGTGCAGTGCGACTCTACTAAATACTATAAATCTCGGAGGCAATAAAAATGGAAGAGAAAAAATCAACTTTTGCAGTAAAAAAGGGTTTGGCACAGATGTTAAAGGGTGGCGTAATTATGGACGTGGTCACCCCTGAACACGCCAGAATCGCTGAAGAAGCTGGCGCATGTGCAGTAATGGCTTTAGAGCGTGTCCCTGCTGATATTCGTAAAGATGGCGGTGTAGCTCGTATGAGCGACCCCGATATGATTGCCGAAATCATCGAAACAGTTAGCATCCCTGTGATGGCAAAAGCACGTATTGGTCATTTTGTTGAAGCGCAAATTATACAAGAATTGGGCGTTGACTATATTGACGAATCAGAAGTTCTTACCCCAGCAGATAATGATTATCACATCTATAAACATGATTTTGATGTGCCTTTTGTTTGTGGCTGCCGCAACCTTGGCGAAGCCCTGCGCAGAATTGGCGAAGGCGCGGCAATGATTCGCACCAAAGGTGAGGCAGGCACTGGCGATGTAGTTGAAGCCGTTTATCACGCGCGCACTGTTTTTGGCGAAATTCGCCGTTTGCAAAATATGCCCGTTGACGAAGTAATGACCTTTGCCAAAGAAATTGGTGCCCCTTTTGAGCTTCTCATGGAAACCCGTGAACTTGGTAGAATGCCCGTTGTCAATTTTGCCGCAGGTGGCATTGCTACTCCTGCCGATGCTGCATTAATGATGCAGCTTGGCGTAGACGGTGTTTTCGTTGGCTCTGGTATCTTCAAATCTGGAGACCCTGCCAAGCGGGCTGATGCCATTGTAAAAGCCGTAACCCATTACGATAACCCCGAAATGCTGGCAGAAATTAGCCGCAATCTTGGCGAAGCAATGGTCGGTATCAATATCTCATCTATGCCCGAAGAAGATAAACTCGCTGGGCGTGGTTGGTAAATAAATTGTTTTTTATTATTATAGGGGCGCAGTATGCTGCGCCCCTATAACGTTTTTAATCATATGAAAATAGGCGTACTCGCCCTTCAGGGCGCATTTGCAGAGCATATCGTGATGCTTTCAAAACTCGGCGTAGAAACCGCAGAAGTTCGTTTGCCTGCGCAATTAGACGATTTAGATGGACTTATCATTCCCGGTGGCGAATCGACTACGATGGGCAAATTAATGGTGGATTTTGACTTGCTTGAGCCCATCCGTGAATTTGGTCTTAATCACGCTATATGGGGTACCTGTGCAGGCGCAATCTTGCTTTCTAAAGATGCGCATCGTGAACAACCTTTGCTCAGCCTAATGAATATCACTGTTCAAAGAAATGCCTTTGGTAGACAGAAAGATTCCTTTGAAGCCGCGCTGGATGTTTCTAGGCTATATCAAGATGGGGACACGCGCGAAGCCTTCCATGCTTTTTTTATCCGTGCGCCTATTATCGATTCTGTCTCAGGAAACGCAAAAGCTCTCATTAGCCTTCCAGACGGGAGAATTGTTGCGGCAGAAGATGGCCATCTTTTGGCAACATCTTTTCACCCTGAACTGACAGGTGATACACGTTTTCACGAATATTTTTTATCTTTGGTCTAAAATATGTCGGCTATACGCGCGCTCGAACTCTTTGACCTGCCAAGGCTATCTCGTTATCGCGACGAAGTGATTGCCTTAGATAGTCGGCGTGCGCTAACACGTGGAAATCCTTTGCGCGCAAGAAACTTCATCTCTTATTTGAATCCCAAGCGCCGCATTTATACAGGGGTTTTTGAAGATGAAAAAGGCGTAGTTTTAGGTGGAATTATTCAACGCGCAGAAGAGAACTTTGCGCGCTTGGCGTATCTTGCCCCCGCCCGCGCACCTTTGGCATTAATTGACCATCTTACGGCTCATGCAGGGGTATGGCAAGCGCGCCAAATTGTGACCGAAATTGATGAGAAAAATGCTCTTTTTCAATCTTTGCGCCAATGTGGCTTTTCGGTTTATGGTCATCAAAGAATTTGGAACTTAAGCGATATTTCCCATCTTGATAATGCCCTCACTCGTTGGCGCAAGAAAAAAGATATTGATTTTCCTGCTATCCAAAATTTAGAAAATAAAATTATCCCGCCGCTTTTATTGCCATTGGAAACTTTTTCTAATATATCAAGTGGCATGCTTTGTCAGAATGATGAATTATTAGCCTATATAGATATTAGTTATGGTTCTCGGGGAATTTTTTTGCGCCCGTTAATTCACCCAAATACCGAAAATTTAGGGGAGAAATTATTGAATTTCTTGGCTAATCTACCTAAGAGCCATAGATTGCCTATTTACCTATGCGTCCGTTCACATCAAGCGTGGATCGAGCCAGTGCTCGAAGAAATGGGGGCTCGTGCTGGGGCACGTCAAGCGGTGTTAGTGAAATATTTAGTGAGTAGAATACGTAAAGAAAAAACGTTGCCTGTTGCAGGTGAAAAGGCTTGGGCAAACCCGGCCGCGCCTATTCAGCGCCTTGAGATGGATGAATAACGCCCTCAAGATGCTGCTAAATTTTTCCTAAAAAGTGCGCCATATCTTCATCGATGGGGGCTTCAAAAATCTCGTTTGCATTCCCAACTTGTCTTAAAGAATTTTTCATGATTATTGCCATGCGTGTGGCAAGTTTTCTTGCTTCATGCAAATCGTGTGTCACGAAAAGCGTTGTTGTTGCATTGTTTTTGAGCAAAGGTTTTAGGTCATCTAAAAGATTTGCGCGGGTGGGTGGGTCTAGGGCAGAGAAAGATTCATCTAATAAAAGTAATTCAGGCTCTAAAATTAATGCGCGCGCCAATGAGATGCGTTGTGCCTCGCCCCCAGAAAGTTTTTTGGCACGCCTTTCTGTTAAATTCGCCACGCCCAATCTCTCTAACCAGAGTGGCACTTTTTCTTGGATTTCAGATTTGGACGCGCCACGAAACTCCAACCCCAGAGCGACATTTTTATAAACGGATAAATCGAATAAAAGCGGATCTTGCATCACCAACGCGATTTTACGCCTATAGG
>Ga0209249_1001695_pt1 | contig 20042 bp, 22 predicted proteins | sample SaaInlV_200m_DNA_4_FD_184653 | JGI IMG/M metagenome (GOLD analysis project Ga0209249, IMG submission 184653) | Marine microbial communities from expanding oxygen minimum zones in the Saanich Inlet - SI037_S3LV_200m_DNA (SPAdes) (version 2) | ecosystem: Environmental > Aquatic > Marine >...
GCGCTAACTGACCTCTCTCTTGCTCTTGGGCAAGCAATCCGCATGGATAGAGGGCAAGGCGATGTGATTCGGGAAACTCAACTTGGGGAGATCGTCCAACTTCAAGCAGATGAGCGTGCCATTGCAATCCGAATTACCGATCCTTCTGGTTTGTCCGGGCTGCTTGCACCAGGCATGGAGGTTGGCGTTGTCGCCACTATATTGGAAGATAATTACGATGGTTCCAGCGGCTCTTTCACAAAAACCACCATCGAAGGCGTGCGTGTGATGTATCTTGACCCGCGCTTTGAAGCGCAATCTCCAGATGTTGCACGCCCAGAAGCGACCCCAGATGCACTCTCTGCTGGAAATACAGTGAATGAACGTGCTCGTGAAGGGACGGTTATCTTGGCAGTGCCTATCGACATGCAAAGCATTTTGTATGACTACTCTTCTCTGGGTGGGGTTTCTGAAACACGCAAGGTAAATACGTTGGAATTGCTCGCCGGACTAGGGGCAACGGATAGCGCAACCCTGACCCTCTACCTAATGCCCAATGGCGACCCACAAAACTTCTCTTCGCCTGGTCTTTGGTTGCCCGATTTGGTGAGAACACCTGTCCCGACCGCGACCCCAACAATTACGCCCACACTTTCCGCTTCGGACATAGCTGCTTCTTCTACACCTGAGCCAACAGGAGAATAGAAATGTCCTGGCAACCCACGAATGCTCCCACAGGAGGCGATGCGCCCGTCAATATCCTGCTTGCCGGACCCATAGACCGTACTACTGGCTGGTATCAAGCCCTCCAAGCGGACGCACGCTTTCGTGTCTCTGCGATGGCGAATGACCCGCGCGATCTGCAAGCTAAACTAGCCTCCTCCCCAGAAGTTGTTTGGCTGGATGGCTCTATTTTCAATGGTCCCGGGCCGCTCATTGAAACGCTGACATCTGTGGCAGGCGCAGTCTATCTTCTGGTTCCTGCAAATGTTGAGACGGAGTTATCTGATCAATTCAAATCAATCCCTTCAGTGAAGTCTGTTTATCGTGGGGATGTGCAAATTAATGAATTGATGACCCGCGCCTATAACGATGCGATTTCGCTCAGGCGGACAGCTCCGTCTATTTCTCCCCAAGCCTGGGGCGGAGGACGTGGTGGTGGTGCAGGCGGCACAATTGCCGGTTTGCGCGTTGTTGCCGTTTGGGGACGCTCCGGTGGAGCAGGCTCAACCAGTATCGCCGCAGGCTTGGCGCAAGCTGTAGCCCGCAAAGGCATGAAAACCCTCTTGATTGGACTCAATGCGCCCGATATTTTGCCGCTTCACCTGAATATCAAGCCAGAGCCAAATATCCTGAACTGGTTTTCCAACCCCACAGATCAGGGTATCAAAGCCAGTATCCAGGAATTAGGTGACCTGCATATTATTGCGGGCTTCCCGGATATGCTCTCAGAAAGTCACGGGGATCGTGCGCCCGGCGATAAAGGCTCTATCTCAGAATTAGTCACATCAGCCGCTTATGGTGGCTATGCTGTCATCATTCTCGATGTGCCTTCAGGTGGGGCAGTGGCTCCGCGTGCCATCTCTGCCGCGAATACCTGGCTTATGCCTGCCTTACCTACTGTTGCCGGTGTTTGGAATGCGGTGGAATCTTTTAGAACAGTCACCCAAAAAGCTGCAGGGCAACACAGAATTAATCCGGGCAATATCTTTGTGACCTTGAATATGCGTACCAACGGGATGCTGACGGCAGATGAGTGGCATCAAGCGGCGGACACGGGCGTTCGTAATATGAAATTGAATATCGGCTTCCCTCCGGTTGCCGCCGTAATCCCTTATGTTCCCGAAGTGCCTTTGGCACAAAATAAAGGCAGGTCTGGGCTTGAAGCCTCCGATGAATTTGCCCGTCCCATCCATAATATCGCTGAAATGCTCTTCGGCAGCACGGTGGGCGTAAATGCTAGAAATAACGATAGCGGAAGAACCGTCAAGAAGTTTGGTCCGCTGAAAATTAGGGTGAAGTGATGAGTTGGAGTAGCGTAATCCCTACGATTAGCAAAGAGCAACGCACAGAGATACTTGAACGCGTAGCTTCTGAGTTCAAGGGGCGCAGCCTTGCTGATATGCGTGGCAATAAAGAGCAACTTGTTGCCGAAACCGTCCCGATGGTGCAAGCGGCACTTTCGCGTGCCAGCTTGACCGTTGCGCCTGATGAAATCCAAGCTATTGCTCGTGAGATTGTTGCCCGGATTGGTGGCTTGGGGTTTTTAGAACCCATGCTTCGTATTGAGAGTGGAATTAGCGAGATAGCCGTAACCCCGGCAGGCGGGGTGTGGACAATTAAGAAGGGTGACCAAGACTTCACTCGTGTTGATATTTCCCCTTCGCAGACCGAAGTTTGGCGAGCGGTTGAAACACTTCTTGCTCCTCTGGGAAGAGCTGTCACAGAAGCCTCGCCTTCTGTAGATGCCAAAATCCCGCGTCAGGAAGGTTTGCCTGGTGGTGCGCGCGTCAAAATCATCCATCCACAAGTTGCGCCGGGCAAAGGCTATCCGAGCATTAACATCCGTCTTTTTGAGCCGAAACCTGTGCCACCTGAGCAACTCGTGAAATGGGAAGTGGCTCCCCAAAAGGTAATTGACGCATTGGTCAACGCGGTGGGAAAGGGTTTGCGTGTACTCGTTGTTGGTGGGACAGCATCTGGCAAAACTACGGTGCTATCCGCGCTTTGTTATGGCATCCCCAAAACTGCAAGAGTGGTGAAGATCGAAGACCCGGAAGAAATTTGGATGGATCATCCGCACGTTGTCAGCCTAGAAGCGCGTCCGGCGCAGGTTGGTTCCGCTATCACTCCCTACTCCTTGGCAGATGGCGTGGATGATGCCATGCGAATGTCTCCTCGCTGGCTGATTGTTGGAGAAATGCGGCGCGGTGACGCGGTTGCGGCTCTTTTTAGGGCGCAAATGTCGGATCATCCAGGCTTATCTACTTTTCACGCGGAAAGCCCTGAAGCAGCCGTAAAAAGACTTAGCTTGCTGCTCTTCACGGATGAAAAAGTGAATACGGCGGGCGCAAAGAGTATGTTCGCTGAAGCGGTGGATCTGCTTGTGCAAGTTGGTTTTCGAGATGTCGAAGAGAATGGAAAAACCATTTCTCGCCGCCGGATCATTGGCGTGTGGGGCATAGAAAAAGAGCTGCACGGCGGAGATGTGAAATTTATAGATATTTATTCTTTGCCCGGCGCAAATACCGACACGCGTAGCTCAGAAATTCAAACCCTGATCAGAAGCATGGGAGATTCATAATGGATACTGCCTTGAGTTATTTTGATATTCCCCCGATGGTTTATAAAGCTTTGCCTATTTTGGCAGCTCTCGCTTTAGCCGCTATCGTTTATTTTGGGGCAGGGATTTTGAGCGGATATTTGAGCAGACGCTCAGACCTGGGGCGTTTGGATTCTTTTTCGGTAGATAGAGCTGCGGGGATTGCCTCTGCCAGTTTAAAAGAAATCTCTATTGGGAGCGCAGATCATCGTGTTCGCCTTGCCTTCAAAAGTATCGGCTTTGACGCTAAAGGCAATGAGACCTTCTATTTGATGCTTGCTCGGGTTGCAACAGGGGTGATTATCTTCATTATTCTGCTTATTGTAGGGTTGCCTGTCCTAACCTCATCAAGTGGTTTCTTAGCAGGATATGTTTTTGTCAATGGCTGGGTGACACGCTCCTGGAATAAGATGCGAACAGAGGTCGAATCTGAAATCCCCTCACTTTTGACGCGCCTTGCATCTGCTCTGCAAATTGCGCCTAATGTCCCCGGTGCATTGGAAATCGTTGGCGACACGCTGCGCCGAGATGGACCCCTACATGCCTGGACAAAAAAACTAGCCGGACAAATGCACGCTGAAGGTCATGTTGTGATGGATGAAGTCCGCAAAGATGCAGCAGCCGTTTCCCCTTCCTTATCTATTGTGACAGAGCTAATTGCTCGTATGTGGCAAACAGGCGGATCAGGCTATCATGCGGCCTTTGCCGCCGCTTCAGAAAACCTTGAATCGGTTCTCGATGCGCGCGTGATGGCAAGAGCCAAAGGGGGCAGCGCACAGCGCACCGCAAATACGCTGGTTGTCCTGATTGTTGTAATGATTGCTTTTCTGACACGCGGAGAAGCGATGGCAGATGTAGCAAAACTACCCTTTGTGCAAGGAGCCTATGCCGTGATTGTACTAGTCGTTGTTTACGGACATAGTCAGATCTCAAATATCATTGACAATGCAGTTTAGGAGAAGCGAATGACTTATATAGAACCCTTAATCCCCGTGGTTGCAGCTTTCATCATCGCTTTTCTTGTCTTTAGCTTTCTGAATAATTTTGATTTCAGCTTTGGTAAATCCGCCGCTTCAAGAGTGGGCGATTTTGCCTCCTCGGACCGTCGAGGTTTTACAGATAAATTGGGCGATAGTCTGATGGATCGGCTTGGTCTCTCCTCCGCTTCGATGGAGCTAAATATGCTCTGGGGGCAACTGGGCGGGATGTACAAAAACAAAACAGTGGGCAGTGTCGTTGGGCAAGGTGTAGTTTTTGCAGGACTAGGGCTGACATTTATGGTCCTAACGGGCAATTTTAGTCCGACGGCTATCGGCTTACTTTTTCTTGCAGGCTACTACCCAATTATGTCTCTGCAAGGAGATGCTCGTAAAGTACGAGAAGAAGTGCAACGCACTCTACCGGAATCCGCTTCTTTGATTGCCGCCGAGATGATGGCAGGATCAAGCGCAGAAACAGCAGTTACGCGAGCTTCCGCTTTGCCGGGTAGCTTGAGTCGCATGATTAATGATGCGGTTGAGCAAGCCCAGCAGGGTGGTTCTTTGCTCTTTTCTCGTGATGGCATCAAAGGTGTGCTTTTGGCGCAGTTGCGAAAATACCAATTGCCCCAACTGGACGCTTTTGCTTCCCAAGTCGATTTGGTTGCTTCACGTGGCTCGGACGGCCCGGCACAGATGGCAGAGGTTGTGCGTGGTTTGGCACGAGAATATCGTTCGGAAGTTACCAAGCAAGCTGAGGCCTTAGACGGGAAGCTGCTCATGCCCATCACGGCCTTCTTCTTTATCCCTCTATTAGCGGCGATTTTCATCCCCTTGGGTGTTAGCGTCCTACAAACTTTCTAAGATGATTGGAAATATCTTTGGTGTTTTGATTTTCACCATCCTAACTATCTTGCGTATCCAGCAAGCTTTAAGTGGTTCTTGGATCGCGATGCTTTTGGCTTTGCAATCAGGGATTGCGGTTGCCTTGTATTTTCGGCGTACAGAGCCAAAAGAAAGCACAGACCGGAAAACACAGGCTTTAGCATGGGGTTCCGCTTTGCTTCCCTTAGCTTTTTCGCCTCGTGCTTCGACCAATCCTTGGTTGGCTCTTCTTCTAATACCAGGACTTTTGCTGGCTCTTTGGGCAATGATTGCCCTCGATCGTTCTTTTTCCATTGCTCCGGCGAAGAGAGAGATTGTGACACGAGGACCCTACAAATATATGCGCCATCCGATGTATGGTGGCGAAATTCTATCCCTAATCGGTGTTTTGATTGCCTCCTTTTCTCTCTGGAACGTGGTTCTTTTTATTATTTTTCTTGCTTCTGTGCTTTGGCGAATTCGCGTAGAAGAAAACTTGCTTGGTAGAGATGTTTTTTATGCAAAGTCAGTTCCTTGGTTGTCTTTGTTATGAGACTCGTAATTTCTTCTATGGTCTTTTTGCTGGCTTCGATGCAAGAAATTTATATTCCTGATTTTTGTACCTCCATGCAGATAGATAAAGCCGGTGTTTATTACGATGGTGGCAATGAGCTTTTTACTGCGCCTCTTTTTTTGCCCTTTCCTCGCGTTTATGTGGATACAGATGGCGGAACAGACAGTCTTCCTAAAAGCAGTATTGAAGGGCGTATTCCTTATGTTAGAGTTCATGGCATTTTGCATAGGCAAATAGTTTTGACGATAAAGCTCCGCCCTTATCTTTACGACCATCTACTCCCTTACCTACCGCATTATTGGGAGGGGTGGGGTGGAGAACGTATTCCCTATCTTGGAGAATGGCAACTTAGTTACGAGGAAGAGACCCTTGCTGGTTGGGAAAAGAAAGAAATCTCAGGTGCAATAAATCCAGCGTGTTTGAAGGATGTGCCGGACGAACTGCTGGCTGATGCAGATTTTAACGGTTCGCCTTCTGCCTTTTGGAATTACGAGGTCTTTACCAGATGAATTGCTACCAAGAAGTCAAAGAAATAATCGAGACTGCCAATCAGCTTGATCTGCATCGGAAAGAGGCTTTCCTTTCTTGGCTTTGCGATCATTTCTCAACAGAAGGAATAGATGAGGCCTTGAGACACTTAAAAACTCTTGATAACAGAGATATTTGTGAGCATAAAAGCTTCATTGAAAATGAGTACAAATGGTGTGAAAGTCAGCCACTAGACAGAGTTATTCGTATCTCTAAAGGGAAAAGATTATGAGCAAAACAGATACTATCCTCTTTGCCCTTCTGATTACAACCTTGTTGTTTTCGCTTACCAGAGATGAGCCACATCGCTATAGCAGGCATATGCCAGAGATAGAAACACCTTTCACTGTTTATATCAATGGTCAAGGGTATTAGCATGGAAAAAGACACTATTTACGTTCTTTTAATGGGCACACTCTTCGTCTTTGCCCTCTGTTTAGCATCCTGGGCTTTTGCTACAGGCGCAATTATTCATCCTTATTAATAGAAGGCTTCTTTATGAGAATTAAGAAATTCATAGCTTATATTCCCCTTGCTCTGGTAATGCTTGCTATCGTTGTGCAAGTCGCGATTGCCGCGCCTCGTTATGCAAGCCCCCTAATAGAAGGGCGCACCTATGATCAAGCACATAACTCCGGCTATATTGATTGGAGCGGATCTATTTGGTATACCAATATCTATCATAGAAGTATGACAGTGAAATCTCCAGATGAGGGTGGGCAATTATGTACAAGCGGTTGTACTGAGCCAGTTACTCATATTAGCTCAGGGAGTTCGATCAGTGGTAGTTTCCAACGGGATGTAAGCTATTTTGAAGCAATGGGTGCCTACGAGTGGGTAGGAGGAGGTGTGGGAACAATTACTGTTTCTGCATGTGGATCGTCTGGCTCGTGGAATCTCCAAAAGCCCAATAACAACACTCCGGGCTTCAACAGTTTTTCCATCTCAGTTCCCGCTGGATGCAGAACTTGGTCTGTGAGAGCATCGGGAGGGCATGTGCATGTCCGTTCAGTAGATGCTATTTATGTTGCGGCACCTCCCACAGCTACACCTACAGCTACCTTTACACCCACAGCAACTTTCACCCCCACAAATACACCTACCAATACGGCTACCTTCACGCCCACATTTACGCCAACGGCGACGTTTACGCCGACTTCGACTTTCACCCCAACCCCAACCTTTACCCCAACAAATACCCCTATTCCTCCCTTTATTAGTGGTTCTGTGCAGTGTGGCACAACAGGAAATGATAACTGGTGTCTTGATACAGCGGATTTGAATCTTTCAGCTAGTGATCCACAAGGCTTTTCTCTTAGTATCAATGGTGAACTAAATAGCGTTCCTTTCTCTTGCCCTGCCGGAAATGCTAATTGCTCGCGTAGCCTTGTTGAAGGGACGGGAGTTGCGAGCTTCTGGGCGATCTCAGCCGCAGGGATGTCTAATGTTGGGACAGTTTCATGGAAACTGGATTCTGTGCCCCCAGCGATAGCTCCCACTTTGCCTGCAATCAATGGCGCGAACGGCTGGTATCTCAATGATATTTTGGCAGACTTAGGCGCGTCAGATATTACCTCCGGGCTTGCCTCTACAGGCATCTCTGTCTCAGGAAACCCTACACAACCCGCACCAATCACCTTGTCGGATGGCATTCATATTTTGGACTTTCTGGCAGATGATCTTGCCGGACATAGGACAAGCACCCTGCGCACGGTCTCTGTGGATAGCGTGCCGCCTATTCTTTCCGTGCAGAAGACAGGCACTGAAGGGGATAATAGTTGGTATTTATCAGACGTGGATGTACAGGTAGTCGCCTCAGATGCAACATCGGGCGTGGATACGATCTCTCATCGTGTCAATGGAGGCGTGTGGACAAGCGGCGATACGATTTTAGTAGGGGAAGGTATCCCGACAGTAGAGTTTCTCGTGCAAGATCGAGCAGGAAATCAGCGCATTATCAGCGAACCTTTGAGCATAGACCAAACACCGCCAGATTCCCACTTTCTTTCCCCTGCTGATAGGGATATTGTCTCTGGGATAGTGGAATTGCGTGGTACGACAAATGACGCGCTTTCAGGTCCCGTACGCGCTGAGTATTCTGTAGATGATGGTGCGTGGGAACCTGTACCTGGCTTTACAGCGGGCTGGGTTTTCACCTGGGATACCAGAGTAATCCGCAATGGTGAGCATTTAATTCGCCTGAGAGCGGATGATATTGCGGGCAACCGTGAGACTGTTTATACAGCGGAAATTACCCTGATTGTGGATAATCACGCGCCCTCGACTAAAACGCCCATATATATTTGGTCTTCACCTACCCCTTCGCCAAGCCCATCTCCCACAGCGAGCGCAACAATGCTCCCAACAGTGGAAGCAACGCAGACCGCAACGGCTGTAGCGCGGATAGTGAGTACCCCAACACCAAAACCTGTCATTCCGCTTGAGAGAAAACCCCTACCTTCTATCCCTTGGAAGAATTACCTTGCTCCCACTCTAGCCTTTGGTCTGCTGCTCGCTCTTTTATCCACGATAGATCCGCGTCCGGCGGCTCTCCACGAACTTGAGAAGCTGGGCGACCAGTGGATGGAAATTACGAAGGAAGAGAATCATGGTTGACTTGGATGAAAAAACGCTGCACCACATCGGACTTGTTTTGGGCTTGGGTGCCGAGACCCAGACATGGTGCGCGGCGTGAGCGGGATAATGCCCATGCCTGGAAAATGTTGACCAAGAGCAAGCAAGTTGAAGTCGCGCTTGTCCCGGCTCTTCATCCTATAAAAAATAATAATTGATCCATAAGGAGAAAAATATGTACCTTGAAATACTGACCCTCTTAGCCGTAATCTCACTGGCTTTGACCCTTGCTTTTTATAACCGTCGGCAGGCGGATGCTTTGCGCGGTGTGGAGCGTATGGTAAAGGATTTTCTTGCAATCCAAATTCGAGATAGACGTGATAAGCACTTGGCAAAATTGGAAGACCTTGACGCTAACGCATGGTTAGAGAAGCTCATTAACGCTAGAGTGTCTAGCGAAGTGAAGTTGCTGGATATTCTACGGGTTGTACCCGAAGTTTTTGCGGTAGAAATCCAAGCTGAAGATGGGCGCAAAGTCGTTGTATCCACTAAAGCGAAAGCTATCTTGAAGCGGTACGATAAAATTTCTCGCTCACGCGGAAATAGCGCGGCAAGCCGGATTGCGGCAGTTGCCGCAAAGCCAATTCTGCATAAAAAGTTTGAAGTTTTTGAAATAAATATGGTCGAAGAGACTGAATACTTTGATGTCGAAGCTGAGTTCGTTGGCAATGCACTTGGTATGAAATGGAAGACCCCGACTCGCTTGTGGATTTACGTCGTAGGATAAATCCGTGTTTTCCCTAGGTCTATTCACTTGGGTCCCCTGGCTTATCTATGGTGCTTATTTCTCTGTCCTTCTTTTGATGATACTTGCCGCTGTGCAGGACTATAAAACTCGAGAAGTCAGCAATTGGATCACTATCCCGATCTTCATAAGTGGGGTGGTGGTGATGTGCGTATCCCGCCCGCCTTTAGCAATCATCGTTTCACTTATCTTGCTCTTCATCTGGCATAAAGGCTGGATGGGTGGGGCGGATGTGAAAGCCCTGGTTGGTCTGCTTGGGATTTGGTCTACAGCTGCCCTTGTCTCTATATTTACGATTGGCGTTCAAGGGCTAATTACTCGGCTTCGAGGTAAGAAATCTGCCCCTGGCTTGGTAGCAATCGCGGCTGGAGTCGGCTTGACATATCTCTGGGAAATCTCTATAATGTTTTTGAATTGAGGTGTACCCCTTAGACGGGGTGCGCCTTTTTTTGTTTTAAATTACTTGAAAAGGAGTTTTATTATGTTGCTGGTCAATTATGCAAATCGTCTTCTAAAGGATAGAAGTGGTGAAGTGGACGAAAAAGCCGTCTTGATGGTTGTCTTGGTTTTGGGGACGCTCGGCGGAGTTAGCCTGGTTGCGGCGCGTGTGCTGGGCTTGCTCAACGATGCCGCATCCGGACTCTAAAAATGTTTGCCCCGATCTTCCCTGCGAATCCTTATCGAAAGTATTGGGAATTGCTTATCGAGATATATCGTGCTTTTCGCCGCTTCCTTTTAGATAAGCGTGCGGATCAATTCGCACAGACCGCCATCGTTTTGCCGGTTGTGATGCTTGCGACTATGGGCTTATTTGATATGACGATGGCAGGCTTTGCCAGCGTGAATGCCAATAACGCCGCGAATTATGGTGCACGCATCGGCAGTGTTACGCAACGCGGTGCAGGTGGGGCGGCTTATGAAGGAGCTTTATCTTCTATCGCTCACGCAGAGGTTGGGGACTATACCGTTGCAGTCTCCGGGGGCGGTTTTCCCGGCGCGCAAATAGCCGTCACCGTGACCTGGGATGTGCCGAATCACATGGCAAGCATCGTTACTCTCTGGGGAGGGACGGCGGATAGTCAACTTTCTGGCACTTCAGTCTCGACATTTAGACAAGAAGGCTGGTAATGAGACTGCATCGAGATAAACGCGGCGACATATTCGCCTATTTTGCGGTCATTATGGTTTTTTTGATGGTCCCACTTTCCTCTTTGGCAATTGATATTGTGCGTGGGATGTATGTGCGTGGACATCTGCACACAGCAACTGATGCGGCTTGTCAGGCGGCGGCAGATGCCCTGGATGCCCCTCTTTTTGTTCAGACTGGTCAAAAGCAAATCAAATCCAGTCTGGCACGTTCTCAAGCAAATCAGGTTTTTTATGCCACGCTGGTAGATGCAGATAATATACGATTTACCCCTTCAGTGCAGGTGCAAATTGTGGCTCCAACAAAAGCACATTGCACGGCAAGAGCCTCAGTGGCTCGCCTTATTCCGGGTACACCCGATATGAATGTCGTGACCTTCACAGAATCAGAGATGAGAGTGAATACCCTACATTAGCTGGAGAGCTTTTCTGTGGAATTTGAACTGGATTTTCGAGAAAATAAAACCGCGTGGTATATCGGTGCTTTTTTAGTCATCACCTTATTTCTCTTTGGCTTGGGTGAAATTGGAAAGCCTCTAACGCCTTATGTGGGTAGCACCGCAAGAGTTTTGGGTTGGGCTGATTGGACCCTGCATAAAGCGGAAAAAATCTATAACACAGAAATAACGATATTAAGAAGAGATGTTGAGCTGCTCGTCCAAGTTATCGAAGCCAAATCTAACCCGGTACAAGTCTCTTTGTTGGTAAAGCAAATTGGAAGGGATGTGGTTGAAGGTACACCTGCTCTTGCCTCAACTCGTGCGGCAGTAGCTCAAGCCACCTTGGATGTAGGGGATTGGTCTATCGGTATTTTAGAAAGGGAAAAGGCGATACAGTCTCTTGAGATTGCAATTGCCTTACTAAGCGAATGAGCTACATAGGTGCACAAGAGCGCGCTCTTCACGACACGCTTCAAGCAGAGCGATCTATGCGAGACCGTTCTACGAGAACAATCCGTGAGTTGGTCAAACTTCTGGCAGAGTTGGCTAATCGCTATGATGGTGAACGCCTCGAAGAGCTGCGCCGGGCAGATCCCAACGATCTTGCGATGTGGAACGCTAGTGATTGGCGAAAGTTTTTTGCATCCATCCCGCCCAAGCCCACAACCATCGCAAGTGGATGGGGTAAAAACGATGCTCACGACAAGGAAGTCGAGGTGCTAAAGAAGGAGATCAAGAAATTAGAATCTGTCGTTGCTCGACTGCCGTCCACAAAAGAAGCCTTCCCAAATATAAAGTTAGACGAAAAGGAAGATACTGTAAAGAAAAATAAAAAAGAGCTTGACCCTCTACCAGCTGCGCCAAAACTGCAAACAACATCCAATCAGCAAGTACGAGGAAAAAAGGAGCGTAAGCCTACAAAGAGAAGTCCCGAAATAGTCACCAAAGTAAATGCCCGCATAGAGGCACTTGGCGACCCGGCAAAGAATACTCCCGAAGGGTTTTCAGGCTCGATGGCGACTATCTTGGCAGATTTACAAAAGATGCAAAAAAGCAATGACTTTGCGAAAAAGCCGCCCGCCGCATGGCAGCAACGCTTGAGCGGAAAGGGACGAACGGGCAGAGACCTAAGCCTTGCTTATGAACGATACTGGTCTACACTTTGGCTGATCGGTCGCTGGAGCATCGTATCGAAGCTGGAAATCGAAACCCTGATTGGCTTGAGCAATGGACTTTCTACTCGTGCAGGTTCCTTAGTGAGAGCTTCAAAAGATATGGTTGAAGCAAATCTCTTGCTTGAAAAATCTATGAGACTGAGCAAGTCGCCATCCTCTGCGCTCAAGATATATCAGCTCTCTGACGATGGAAAGGCTCTCTTCAAATTGCTCTTCGAGAAAACGGCGATTCAGGATGAATTGTCAATAATGAATGAGAAGCATGAAGGGGAACGCTTTCCGGATCATACGCTTGCTGTACTGATTTTTGCCTTACATGCCCGACGACGTGGCTGGGCTACGCAACTCATGCCGAGTGTCGAAGGGAAAGCAGCTCCTGATTTAGTTATTTTGCGTGGGGATGAGCGTCTCTACGTTGAAGTGGAGCGTGGGCAGAAAGAGAAACCGTCTAAGTGGACGGGAATTGCCTCTCTGAATGAAGGGACGGTTGCCTTATGCGCCATGACAGAGAAGTACAGGCAAAGGCTGGTTGGTGACTGTAAATTGTTGAAAATCAATGCTGGCTTCGCTACAGATTTGAAGTCGCTTGTAACAGTACGGTATGACGACATCGGTGCAGAAACACCGCTGTGGCTGAAGAAATGGTAGGGGATTGCTCTGCATAGTGTGCAGGACATGCGCGTGCAAGTCGCGCTGGAGCAAATTTCGGACTTATATAGGCATATATAACTGATAACCGGGTGCGTGTTGATCTGTTTATTCTTCGGTTAAATTTTGTAGTAGGCACTTTTGCCAATATCTACACTTTTTCTCCTGAAGAATAAAACAAAAACATCCCAATCTTCAGTCCAATCCGTTAGAGTTTTCCCTCACGGGGATTCTCGTCTTTGTGAGTTTAGGCTTTTCGCCGTGACACTCACTACTTCATCCAGAAGGTCTGCTCTCGGTTCGATTCCGAGGTGGGTGACTCAGGCAAACCGCCTGTATAGCAGAACCTTAAAAACCGAATACGTTGATGACAGAGTGCCTCTGTTATCCCATCGTTCTATGAGGACGCTGCTTTTACTTTTAATCAGCCTTCTGCCGAGCGGTGGGAGGCTTTATATGGAGGTATATACCATGTCTACACCTAAAGATTTACTCGCTTCAACAAAGACGCTGACGGGCGTTTCTTTGAGCGATCTGCCTGCTCTTCTTGATGAAGAGTTGCCAAAGGGTGCTTATAAAGCTATTCCCGGCGCAACCTATCTGACGGATATTGACCCCGCTTTTATGCGTGATAAGTTCAATGAACTTTTTGGGCTTTCCGGTTTTGGATGGGGCTATGCCTATAGCTCTGAAAGCGTTTCTCTCTCGAAAGAGGATGTTGTTCGTAAAAGAGGGCAGCCTAACCAGTACACAGAAGAAATCTACTTTGCACAATTGCTCGAACTGACCTTCTGGTACAAGCTGGTTGAAGATGAGAAGATCTCTCGCCACGAGATTCCCGCTACAGGAGCTTCTGATAATAAGGTCGCCGCTTATGCTCTGAAAGGCGCGATCACCGCTGCGCTTGGCAATGCCGCTAGCAATATTGGTTGGCAGAAATCCGTTTATATGGGCAAACGCTCGCATAAGACCGTTGGCAAGAAGAAGAGTACATCTAGCAAGGTTTCTTCTAGAAATACTGCTCAAAAAGCGACAAAGAAGGCTTCCAAGCCTACTCCCAAAAGAGTGGCTCCAAAGCCTGCGCCTGCCAAACTCTCTGCGAAAGAAACTGAATTGGGTGCTTATGTGATCCCAACGGGTCCTAAAAGCGGACAGGCTCTTATTGACCAAAACCTGAAGGCTCTTACTTTCTACGCAAAGAAGATGAGAACTGGCGGTGATGAAGATAAGAAGGCTTTGAAGGAAGCGGCTTCTGCATTTTTAGCGGTTCGTAGCAATGGTTCTCAGCCTGCATCTGTGGCTGCCTAATTTGACGTATTTAAGTTCTGCATGTTGAGAGGATATTCTCCTCTCAACATCTTTTGATAATTACCGAGATACATGTCTCGTTATAGCCGGTAGAACCTTAACAATTGAAAAAATGATTTACAAATCACAGTAATCCTTTGGGATTACTGATTACTTTATTAAATTACGCGTAACTATTTTGGAGGATATAAATGTCTAAACAGAAAAGAAGGTCCCCTAAAGAACGCTTTGATCTAAACAGCGTTGTTGTAGCGGGTACAGTTCAAAAGTTGTGGGGACGTGGCGAGGATGTTTTTGCTCGCCTTCGTGTTTCCACAAGAGGAAAAATAGAAGAGACGGAGGATAAATTCGTCTCTTATGTGAATCTGCGCTTCCCAGAGGGAGAGGTTCAGGGCAATCCTGTATCTCTCTCTCCGGGAGTGCAAGTACGCATCACAGGATTTTTGACGCACACAAGCTACCATGAGCGCATCCTGAAGTTTTTGGATGCTGCTGGAGCGAAGAGTTTTCTTGACTGTGTGCCTGAAGAAGATTTAGCGGCGTGGCGTAATATCAATTTCTTGCGTCGAAATGCTATGCTGAATGTTTTGGGGATTCATTGGATTGGTTCAGATGCTGAGTTTGGAAAGAAGAAACTTGCTGAAAGCGAAGAGAATAATAATGTCTCTCTGGAAGGGATTGTAGCAAGGCTTTGGGAGTATCCTCATAAGGCGGGCATTCATCTTTTTGCCCGCCTAGCTTGCTATGACCGCTGGACTCCTACCGTGCCCGGCAAAGCAGATCATTTTGGTCGTCCTCGTCGTAAGCCTCACTATCTCACTATAAAACTCCCCGATGGAAAAGCTGGTGGCGTGCCTATAAAATTGGAAAAGAAGATGCGTGTTCGAGTGACTGGATTTATGGCAGATCAAGGAGGGCGCGTTACACTTCGGGAGAATTTGCTGGATACAGGGAGCGAGGAGGTTATCCAGTTAATGGGACGCTTGCCTAATGCTGATAAGTTGGCTGAGATTAGCGCGCAACAGTCTTCATTGCATATTGAAGCGGAGGCGTTGGTGGTTTATTCTGTGATACGAAAAGAGTTGATGGGGTAGACTTGAGGTGAACATCAATGCAAATGTTGCTTTGAAGATGCGTCTTAACTAACATACCTCTGTTGAATAGAAATGGGGGAGGAGTTTGGCGAGGGAGTTAGAAATCTAATGGGCAAAGACTTATGCACTCGCTAAAAGCATACGAGACTTTTAGCCATTTTTTTCTTGCTCAACAAAGAACAAGCAGGAGGAATTGATTTCAAACTACCATCTACTTGAGCGAGTTCTCCAACAAATCCATATATACTTCTTCTGTTTTCTTGATGATATGCTTTATATCGAAAGTACTTATCGCTTTAGCGCGAGATATTTCCCCGAAATTCTGCCGCATGGTTTTGCTGGCAGCAATACACCGAATTGCCTGTACCAAATAGGCTGAATTATTTGGCGGGATAAGGATACCGTTTACCCCTCCATCTATGATGGCTCGGCAACCGGGTAAATCAGTTGCCACTAAAGGAAGCTCCATAGAGCCAGCCTCAATCAGGGCGCGAGGCAAGCCCTCGCCATAATTTGTTGGGTAGGCAAAAAGGTCTGAGCTTGCAAGAATATGGTCAATATCTTTGCGTTTTTTCAACCAAATCACGGAGTTACGAATATACTCGATTTCCTTTGGGCTTAATTTATCCAACTTGCCTTCATCTTCTGAGCCAACCAACAAAAAAATAAATTTGCCCTCTTCTTTTAGGGCATTGGCTGTGTCGCAAAAGTCAAGTACTCCCTTGGCTCGAATTATCCGAGCAACCATAGTGACTACAAAACTATCTTGAGAGATACTCAACTCTTCTCGTATTTGATTGCGTTCTATCGCGTTAAATCTGCTCAAATTGAATTTATCAGTCAATATACCTGAGCCAGGAATAATTTCAGTTTTTTCTGCACGCACAATGCCGCGCGAGATGAATTTCTTGCGGTCATCCTTATTTTGGAAGATGGTTAAATCGGAAAAATGGCTGGCAATTTTTTGTAAAATTTCATAAAAGAATCGAATGATTGCATACTTAAATCCATCTTTTCTATAAAGCATCCCTAAGCCTGTAATTGTTCCGATGATAATGGGCACATTGGCTAGTCCGGCAGCGATACGCGCAAGGGCACAGGGCTTTGTGCCAAAAGTATGCACCAATGCCGGTTTTTCTTCTCGAAAAATATTTATCAGTTTTATTATGGCAATGAGGTCATTTAAAGGATTTATATGCTGAGCAAAGGAGTAATAGTAATAGTTGGAGCCATTTTTATCGAAAAGATCATAAAGATTTGGGTTAGACCCGACCGCAGATAACTCAAATTTATCTTGAAGCCTACGCATCAAGTCTAAACGTGCATCAATATCGGGCCCGCCAACGAGGAATACTTTTGTTTTCATCTATTTCCTTAGGTGCAGAGTGCCACGGATATATTCTTTGAAGCGGCGGGTAATTTGCGGCAGCCCTCGGAAACGAATGCCCCACCAAAGAAGGTGCAGTGTATGCCAAACCCTGACCGCCAATAGTAAATAGTCAGGAAATATGCCATAGTGCAAACGTAGCCACCACAGCGAGGGGTTGAAGGCTTTGGGAATATTGTTAAGGTATTCTTTTTTGTTTTGGGCGGGGAGTACGTTGAAGGGATAGCCGCGTAGATGTTTCGGGTGGTGGGCATTTTCGAGCAGGGTCAAGTTGAAAGGAGGCATCTCGCTCAATAGCGGCAGCAAGTTGGAAACACGCGGCGGAACTCGCTCCCAATCCACTTGATCTGCAAATTTTTCGATGAGACTGACCATATCCGCAATCCAAATCAGGCGGAAAGATTGAAAAGGGGCTTCGACCAGATGGTTGTAGGTGTGCGCGAGCATATCTGCATAGCCGAGGGCATGGGCGGGGACACCGGAGAGATTAAAGGGGATTGCTCTGGGATATAGTGCTTCGAAATTGGTGGTAGGCGATTGTTTGCGACTGAGATTGTGATGGATTTCAATGTGGATGGGAATACCATTAATCTGACGGCTGGCAGGGGGCAGATGATGATGCTCGAAATCGTTCTTGCCCGGGGCTTGCATGCTGAACCCCAGTTTTTTTAACTGCGCCTGTGCCTCTTGCGCGTTCCCTTTGCTGACGAGTAGGTCTATATCGCTCATTGGGCGCAATCTGGGGTGCGGATAGACCAGATGCGCAACTGCCATGCCTTTTAGCACCAGCACCTGAATATCAGCATCTTGAAAGGCTTTTAGAACTTCAGCCAGCGCACGCGTGCGGATGCGGTTGGCATGATTATGGCGTAGATAGTGAGCTTTCAGGTCGTTTTCAGCAGATTTTGGGATGTCGATTTTGGCGGCTTGTAGGTGCGTGTAGACTAGCGGCGCGATGCTGTGAAGTTCGGCCAGATGCGGCAAATTATCCCAAGAAGGCAATTTCTCGGCGGCTTCTCTGAGACGGTCATAATGAGCGGGGTTTGCTTGCGCTCTTGCGCAGAGGGTGAGGAGATCGTAGAGTTTGGGGAGTTCTTTCATTGGGGATAAAGGGATGGAACGCGGATTACGCAGATTTAGCGGGTTTACACGGCTTTAAAAACAAAAAATAGTTTTTTAAAATCCGTGTAAATTCACCCAATCCGTAAAATCCGCGTTCTATCGCATTTCTTCAAGAATAGCCCGCGCAACCCGCTTTGCTTCACCGCGTTTGCTGGCGATAGTTTTTGCGCCCATAGCCACTTTTTTGAGTATAGGCATCGAAAAGGCAGGCTCACCACGCGCGGCAACGGCATTATCCATTAGGGCGAGCATCGCTTCGGCAGGGGGCAAGATTTTGGGTTGCCAGCGGGCATAGCGTTGATATTTTGCAACGACAATCAAGCCAAGGGGCAAGGGGTCTGTACCGGCTTGAATGCCAAGTTTTTCAAGGGGATGTTTTTCGCCAACGATAGCACCGCCTTTACGGATGGAGAGCGGCACAGGGTAAGGATGCACAAGCCCTTCCGCATCCAGTAGGGCAAATTCGTCTGAGTAGTAGGTCGCACCGGCGTGGAGCAGGGCGTGCGTTAGCGTTGTTTTCCCGCTCATACTGCGCCCGGGGATAAGAATTATTTCCCCTTTCCATGCTACTACGCCCGCATGAATAAAAAGATAGTCTTTGGCGTGATAGGCGGTGTAGAGTTCGGCGTGATTTTCGAGCGTGGTCAGCACTTCGGGGAGATTGGCACTTTGGCTGAGTAATTTATCGTTATAGTAGAGACGATATTCTTTGTTCGGCTCCGTGCTTTGGTGCAGACGGTAAACGAACGTGACCTCGGGCCGGGCACCTGTTTCAGGAAGTGGATGCCAGCCGAGGGGCAGGTGCGCTGCGGCAGCATCCAAAAGGGCACTTTGGCTACTGCGCAATTCAACGCAGATGCCGTAGGCACGGTAGCGTGCTTCGTTTGTCCAATCTTTTTGGCAGGCTTTTGCTTCGTTTTCTTTCATGGCAGGATTATAGCGCACTGCTAGACGGCAGAGATTGGTTCACTCTGAGAGAGTGAACCAATCTGGTTTTTAAAGAGACCTGACAGGTTTCAAAAACCTGTCAGGTCTTTCGCTTTTGAACAAGAAAAAAGGGTGCGTCGCGCGAAAACGATAAGAATCTGCCTTTCGATAGGTAAAATGCTTGTTGATTAGCATCTTTTTGTCGAAGTTGGTGCGAGGCACATTCGCCCGAGCGAAAATCTTGTCTATGAGATTAAAAGACTTCCGAAGTCTTGAAGACTTCGGAAGATTGGCTTGTATTGTGTTGAAAAAGTTATCTTTACACCTGCTCACAACTTTCCCAATGGTGAGAATATAAATTTGCGTTTATGATAAAGTAATCGTCATAGTGCCTACATTCCAAGTACCCGGCAAACCACTAAACACCAACAGATAATTATAAGGGCGGTTACCTGTCCAAGCATTTGCATCTGTAAAGGTTTGTGGTGAGTTGGAACCCACGGATATCGTGTTGAATGTATTTGCAAGAAGAGTGCCATTGTTAGATCCATCAAGGAATATATTAAAAGCGTTCGTTGGAGCAACACCGCTTGACCATGCAAACGTAATTTGGGTGAGGGTAAGGGCTGTGATCTCAGCATCGGTGATAGGCGCGTTTAAGGCAGCCCAATGGTTGGCATTAGGCGCAGTTCCCACAACGGCAGTGCGCACAATGGATCCAGCGGGCGGTGGCGGTGCTGATTGCGCCGCAGCCGGGCTGGGGAGCATAATAGAGACAACGGCTGCTGCCGCAACTGCCGAGCCGCCAGCTTTAAGAAATTGGCGGCGGCTCACACTTTGCTCGTGCCAGCTTGTTTTTTCTGCGGGGGCGTCGAGCAGGTGGGCTTTATTCAGTTCGCCGAGGGCTTGCAAGATGGCAGCTTTGGGCATCGCCAAGCGAATGCCCATTTGGGCGGGGCTGTTTTTGCCATCGCAGAGAGCAAAAACCTGTGCGGCAGTCGGGTTCAGCGAGTGCATTTGCTGGCGTTGCCAGTCATAAACTGAGAGTTCGTTGTTCAGGGTTTCAACGTGCAGGGTTTTGGATTGCTTGGGGTTTTGCATGGGGTGTCCTTCCTTTTTACTCAGGGCTAATGGTAGTACGCTTGTACTGTATATAGGACGTATTATACGGG
>Ga0209249_1001699_pt1 | contig 20008 bp, 15 predicted proteins | sample SaaInlV_200m_DNA_4_FD_184653 | JGI IMG/M metagenome (GOLD analysis project Ga0209249, IMG submission 184653) | Marine microbial communities from expanding oxygen minimum zones in the Saanich Inlet - SI037_S3LV_200m_DNA (SPAdes) (version 2) | ecosystem: Environmental > Aquatic > Marine >...
GAAAACTAAAATTTATTAAATCACGACGGGTAATTTTATTCCGTCCAAATATATCTGCACCGGGTTGTTTTTGCTTACAGGTCACCAGGTCAAGATTCATCTTTTCCAGGCGCAGTTCAAGGTCTGCTATATTTCCTGCATCAAGGCTACCCTGTATGGTTTTTCCTGACCGGTCGACCGCTTTATATTTAAATAATGGCATGACTAACTCATGCGCTCGGTTAGGTCGGTAACACGTGATATCTCTTCTATCGAGGTAATTCCGGCTACAACATGCCTCACACCATCATCTGCCAATGTCAAAAAACCCTGCTTATTGGCTTCTAGCTTTATTTCCTTTGCTGTCGCACCCTGTACCAGTAGATCATCCAGCTCAGAATTCATTTTCAGAATTTCTAGCAAAGCCATACGCCCTTTATAACCGGTGTTATCGCAAGCTTTACAGCCTTTTGGCCGAAATATTTTTTCTGGCTTTTCATCCTGATTATAATTTAACAGTGATAGTTCATACCGGTCAGGGGTATAAGATTCCTTACAGTATTTACATAGTTTTCTTATCAGTCGCTGAGCAATAATACCGATGATATTACCAGCCATAATTTCTGAAATAATGCCTATATCACGCAACCGGGGCAGTGCTCCAATAGCCGAATTCGTGTGTAATGTTGAGTACACCTGATGACCTGTCATGGCTGCTCTAAAAGCCATTTCTGCCGTTTCTTCATCACGAATTTCACCTACAAGAATAATATCCGGATCCTGACGCATCAGTGATTTAATACCATTGGAAAAATCCATGCCAGCCATATCACTGACCGACGTCTGACGAATAAGAGGAAAAGGGTATTCCACCGGATCTTCAAGCGTCATAATATTAACTTGTTCGGTACTGACATGATTTAACAGTGAATATAACGTAGTTGTTTTACCACTACCGGTAGGTCCGGTAACCAGAATCATACCTTCTGGTCTTGCCATCATTATTTTCAACTTACGCATCGAGTCTTCGGGCAATTCCATTTTATCCAGCGGAATGACTCCTTTCTCTCGATCTAAAACACGTAAAACTATATTTTCACCGTGAATGGTAGGCTGCGATGCAACACGAAAATCGATTTGCCGACCAATAATAAGACGTGATATCCGTCCATCCTGTGGAGCACGGGTTTCCGCTATATTCATGTCTGACATAACCTTCAAACGAACTGCAATAGCTGACCAGTAAGTTTTATGCAAACTTCTGATTTGTCGTAATACGCCATCAATCCTATAGCGAATACGCAGAAAGCTTTCTTCCGGTTCAAAATGGATATCTGATGCGCCTCGTTTTACTGCATCGGCCAGCATCACATCTACCAATCGTACCAGTGGCTGACTGTACTCTTCTATATCACCCTGATAATTTGTGTAATCAGCTTCACCTGTCTCAATTTCACGTAATATTCCATCGATAGACAGCTCATATCCATAGAACTGATCTATTGCACTGGAAATTTCTGTTTCACCCGCAAGCACGGGTTTGATTTCAATATGCTGTCCAATCTGAATTCTGATTCTATCCAGTGTAAACAGATTAAACGTATCAGACATGGCAATAGTTAAACTACCTGTCTGCGTATTATAGTTCAGCGGAATGACCTTATGCTTTCTAGCTGTATCAGAACTTATTAACCTTATTGCTTCCGGATCGGGTACTACATTCGAAAGGTCTACACTATCCTGTTCAAGCGCTTCACCAAGTGCTGAACGCATAATGGCTTCGGTAGCAAACCCGAGATTTACCAGCAATTTACCTAAAGGCAGATCGACTTTTTTTTGTTCTGTTAAACCTATATGCAACTGATCCCGGGTGATAACACCTTCATCTATGAGGATTTCACCCAGTTTTTTTGGCTTATTAACTTTGGCAGGTCTTCTCACTGCGCCAACACCTCTAAACGCTGTATAACCAGTTGCTCGTCAAAAGTAATCAATCCATTGGAGCTATTTTTTAATGCTTTTTGATAGAAAATTATAGCGGTTCCTGGCTTACCAATATGCTCCAGACTTACGGCTAAATTGTAAGCATAGTTAGGATCATCTGGTCTATTCTGCATCGCTTCAAAATAAGAATTTTGGGCTTCATTCCAACGGTTCTGACTGCCATACATATTACCCAGAGCGAAATGCAGGTAAGGGGATTCGGGTTGCTCTCGCAATAATTTTTTAAGCTGTGTCTCACCTGACTGAGGGTCAATATTAGCCACAGAAATTAATGAGGCCATTGCCATACTATCCTTTGGGTTATCAACCAGTAGCTTCTGATATTTATTGATAGCCTGTTGATACTCGTTATCTAAAATATGAACAGCAGCCCTGCCCAGTAACCCATCTCTATCTGATTCATCCATGGTCAGTACTTCACTGTAAAGCTTTCTGGCGTTAGCCAGATCACCTTGCTCGTAGGCTTCAAAGGCTTCAGTCAATAATTTATTCTTCTGTGAAATCTTACTGCCAGTGGAAATTGACAGCGTAGAAGCTGCAGAGGTTCTGGTGGGCTGAACTGATTTTATTTCTGTGGTCGGTGATACATCACTAGAAACCTGCATATTATCAGTTTTAGCTATCTCCTCATCTTGTGTATCTGCTGTAACTTCAGCAAACTCATCCTGGACGGGTAAACTGCTGTCAACCTGATTCTCTGCTGAATCGGCTATTTCATTTTCAACAGGGGTAGATTCTGTTGATTCAGGTTCACCTGCTTTAGCAATAATATCAACTGCCTTCAAATTAGATTCTTTCGAGTCAGGAAGAAATAATCGCTGAGATTCATTCTCATTTTGAGGTTTGATAATACCTGGCATTGGATCTCTCTTAAGATTCGCCAGTCTTTGATCAATTAAATCGGACTCTTCCTGTAACAGAAATAAGCCCCACATAATCACGCTTAGTAACAACATCAGGCCAATGCCTGCATATAACTTATAATAATGTGTTTTTACCTGGCCAGACTTACTGAGAAACACCCTCTTGGCATAATCAGGAGTCATTACCGCATCAGATTCTGGCTGCATTCCAGGAAAGATCCTGGACACATCTTTCTGAGACAGATTAAGCAACGTTCTATCGTAATTATCTGGTGCAAACGTTTTGGTCGTCGTTTTACTTCCAATCGTTACTGTCTGGTCACTAGTCAACTTTTCAATATCAATAGAAGATATTGTCGATGTTGAATCAGTATTTATACGGGTTGACTTATCATCATCCAGAACATCATTCTGATATAAACTGTGAGTGGATGTCTGATCCTCTACTGGCCTGCCATCATGCTCATGTAAAGAAAACGTATCACTTTGAGTTTGATCCTGTAACGGCACCGCTTCCGAGGCTACAGACTCTTCAGCAGCATGCTCTGGGAAGCTAAAATTAGTCATTGTCAGAGATTCAGGATTTGTCAGAGTAGTATCATCCGAATTTATCCTTGCTTCACTTTGCAACTGATCTTTAGAAACAGGTTTAGAGCTTTCAGGTTTCGATACACCGTCCCCCATAAACTGCGTTACATCTTCCTCGGTTAAGCCATCATTATCGTCTACCTGGTGACGAAAGAAAGCATCGGTTTTAGTCAGTGCCGCTTCTGTTTCCTCGCCAGCCTCTCCTTCTTCCCGGTCAGCACCATCATAGATAAACAAAGTTCTGTCTTCTTCACTTAACTGAGATTGATACTCCATTTCCGTATCATCTTTCATATCAGTATTATCTAAAGACGTAACATCCATTTTATCAAACTGTGTAATGTCACGATCCTGTGAAATTGTATCAATTAATGCGGTATCAAATTCATCATCATTAATTTGTGTTTCGTCATCAGAAGTTGAATCCATTTCTGCAACTTTACTCTCTTTAGCTGAAGTATCGCTGACAGACTCCTGATCAAGCGCCTTAACTTCAGTTGAAACGGTTTCATCCATAGAAACCGCATCCATTTCTATTGTTTCTGAATATTCTGTTTCCTGACCCAGCTGAGCTGGCTCATGATCATCTGCTGCTGATTCGATAATAGTCGATTCAGTTAACAGCGTTTCATCAATAGAAGTTGCATCTATCTCTGTTGCTTCTGAAAATTCAGTTTCATGATCAAGCTGGGTTGATTCATGATCTTCTGCAGCCGCTTTGATAATAGTCGATTCGGTTAACAGCGTTTCATCAATTGAAGTTGCATCTATCTCTGTTGCTTCTGAAAATTCAGTTTCATGATCAAGCTGAGTTGGCTCATGATCATCTGCAGATGCTTTGATAATAGTCGATTCGGTTAACTGCGTTTCATCAATAGAAGTGGCATCTATTTCTGTTGCTTCTGAAAATTCTGTTTCCTGATCCAGTTGAGTTGGCTCATGATCAAGTGCAATCGTATCCGTTAAAGCAGTATCATCCTGTTGACTAACCGCCTGTGCATTCTGGCTATCGGCTATATCAGTAGATTCAACACCATCATCAACTGCACTACTCTTTTTTGCCTTTTTTTCTGCGGCTTTTTTTAATGCGTCTAACAGTAAACTCATGAGGATACCCCTTGCTGTTATTATTCTGTTAACAGCTTAGGTTTTAAATAACGCTTGAAATCCTTTAATTCCGTTTCAATGCTTGCATTATCAATTATTCTTGGTCGTAAAAAAATCACCAGCTCAGTTTTATTTAAAGCTTGTTCCTGAGTTCCAAATAAAAAGCCAAATCCATCAACATCATGTAAGCCCGGTATTCCAGTACTGTTTGCATTGGCAGTATCCTGCATCAATCCTCCAATAACTGCCGTGTCTCCGCTGGCCACTCTCAATACAGATTCCATTTCTCTAACCTGGATTTCAGGTACTTTATTGGAGATACCAGCCGCTGCAAGTGCCGGATTTGGTGTATCGATAAACTGTAATATTCGCGATATTGTTGGTTTGATATTAAGGATAACCTCACCAGTACTGGTAATGAAAGGCGTTACATTCATCACGAAGCCAACAGGAACGGTATGAATGGTTGTTGTGAAAGTTGTTTCCGCAGCATTATTATCAGTACCATCTTTCTCTTCGACTTCGGTAGTAAAATACACTCGGTTATCGACTACTTTAAGAATTGAAGTTTGATTATTCAACGCCATAATTTTAGGACTGGACATCACCGATACATCACCAAAGGTATCCAGTGCCTTGATCGAAGCAGAAAGATCTCTATCTGAACTGCTGTCCGTATATGTTGCCGATAAAAAAGGTGCTACACCCAGATTTCCAGCAAGCGTACTTTGCGCCAGATCCCAGCCATTGCCACTGGCAAGACTGCTCCAGTCAACACCAGCCTGAAAGTCATCATTCAGCGTAACTTCCACTACGGTTGCTTCAATTAACACCTGTTTACGCACACTGGACATAACCTTATCCATAAATTCCTGTATTTGGTCATGTGCGGCAGCTGTTGCTAAAACAGATAAAGTACCACTCTCCCTGTTGGATATAACACTCCCTTTAGAACTTCCGTTAGAAGCCAGGCTTAATACATTTGCTTCCAGTGAATTCCAGAAATCATGATTTGATACATTTGTAATGCTGGTAGAAGAGTTACTACCACCGCCGCCACTTCCTTCAACGGTACCTGTCGCTGCAATTTGAGTCGTAATAGATACATCAGACTTTGTTTTTCGCGACATATTCAAATAATCAACGTGATAAAGACGAGTAAATGGCAAGTCTTTTTGAATCACCATGTTAGGACCATCAATAAAGTAGCGCAGATTTACCTGGCGTGAAATTCGCTTCAAAATTTGCGGAAGAGTCTGATCTATAGCATTTATACTGATATTGCCATCAATAGCAGGATCAATATCCAGGTTTAGCCGGGCATCTCTAGCTAGTGCAAAAAGTAACTCACTAGCGGGTAAGTTTGTAGCTACAACTGTAAACGTTTGTAATTTTTCAACCGGCTTGGGTACAGCAATAACCGGTAATTGACTAACGACAGGAGGAATAGCCTGATCTATCGATGCTTTTTCAGGAGCCGGTTTGTCTATATGACCAGAAACAGTCATACGAGGATCTTTTTCAGGTAGCACAGTCTTACATGCACTAAGACCAATTAGAGTAACTATTATAAGTAGATATTTCATTATATTTCCCGGTCTTCCAATCACTTAACTCACCACTTTGTCAGGGCTAAAGCTGAACATCTTTGATTCTATCTGATTAAAGCAATGCCTTTTGCATTCTATAAACTGAATGCAGGTAAGGCGAATTAACACGCACAGATTCAGGTAATTGCTTCATTTTTATCTGTCCTAAAGTTATAGACGGATATTCATCATAAAACACTCTGTACATTTCTTTATCCTGCATTTTTACTTCATACAGGTAAGTTTTATCCAGTTCCAGCGGCCATTCTGTTTTCAAAAACTCAACCAGATCACGCCCGGCAGATTTACTACGCATCATTACCTGTATTGATACACTCTGCTTATCTGCGTTTCTCAACCACTGCTTACTTGATTTTATTTTTGCATCCAGCCATTGCTGATAGTCTTCATACTTTTCACTTGAAGAATCTACTTCAAGGGTTTGATTTTGCTGAATCTGTGTTTCATGAACAATACCAAGTTTAGCAGTTGTTTGCTGGTTTTTTTTAGACTCAGTCAACATTTTTTGCTTTACCGGCAATTTTACCACTTCAGCAACTGGCTCAATAGCTTTTGGCACTCTTTTATCTTCAGCAATTTCCCGTGGAATTTCAGCAGTCACTTCCGAAGGAGCACTAGCCTCCAGCTCATCTCGAGTTAATGCAGCGACAGTTTGATCGACTTTATTCTCGTTCACACTCTGATTTAAAGCCTTTTCAACAATCACGACTGGCTGAAATATTGTTGTTGCAGCCCAGACTTCTTTAAATTTAGTAAAATAACCCATTTGCATAGCTGTAATTGCTGCAAACAATAAAATCAGAACCCCGCTCATCAACCAGAACCAACCGTAGCGTGTCGGCTCAGAAGAACCCAGCTTACTAAAGCCACTATCTTTAACAGCTGCTAGCAAATGTTTATTCGTCAGCGTATGAGTACCACCCGCAAAGGCTGATAACAACATTTTATCAGCCAGTATATTTATCCGCCTGAGCAAGCCCTCTGAATGCTTAGCCATATTTCCGGCTAATTTTGGACTAATTAATTCCGGCCCTGTGTAACCAACTTCTCGCATTCTGAAATTCAAATATTTATGAATATCAGCACCCGTTAGAGGGCTTAAGTTAAAATCATGAGTAATGCGTTCTCGAAGCTGACGAATTGAGTTTTTAGCCAGGTTATCATCCAGCTCAGGCTGCCCAAATAAAATCATTTGCAATAATTTATGCTGATCAGTTTCCAGATTGGACAATAGACGAATTTCTTCCAGTGTTTCCAGCGGCATGCCCTGAGCTTCTTCTACAAACAAAACCACCTGTTTATCTTCCGCATGCTTTTCCAACAAGTAGTGGTGTAACATACTCACTACTTCATGCTTGGAAGCATCACGTGCAATATCAAACTTTAACTCACTGGCTATAACATAAAGAATATCTTCAGCAGAAACACTGGGGTTAGCAATATAAATAATCTCTATTGATTCCGGCAACTCCAGCTGCAACATTCTGCATAACATGGTTTTACCACTACCCACCTCACCAACAACTTTTATAATGCCTTCGCCTCGATGCACCGCATACACCAGCGCACCCAGAATATCACCGCGATGACCACCGTCATAAAATAATGACGTATCCGGAGTAATCCGAAATGGAGAACGCTTTAAACCAAAGTATTCTTCATACATATGTCAATACCGAAGCTTCTGGAACTATTTTACTGCCTACGACACAGAGCATTAATGCATCTCCTCTGTTCTGTCCATACGACCATAAAGCGTAGAACGGTTAACCCCTAACATGGAAGCGGCTTTACTCATATTATTTAAACTCTCCTGCAAGGCGAGATTGATATATTCTTTTTCTATTCTCTTCAGCTCATCATTCAATTGAAAACCTTTTGCTTTCAAGTTTTTACGAAAGACATCCATTTCATTCAAGTCACCATGGCGTGACGTCAGCTGCATCATTTCCTGCTCAAGCACTGATTTTTTAATGGTTTGCCCGGGATATTTCGCAGACAGGCGAATGATGATATTCCTCAATTCACGCACATTTCCAGGAAAATCATAAAGCATCCACAGTTTCTTTGACTCGTCATCAAGTACAAAACTTTTTAGTTGCTGATCAAGTTTCTGCTGGAAAAACTCAAGTAGAACCAGCTTATCCTGCTCGCGCTCATTCACACTGGGCACACGAATGCTTAACACGCTAAGACGATGATATAAATCTTCTCGAAACAGACCTTTATCTATTGCTTCAATCAAATTTTTATTACTGGCAGCCAAAACTCTGGCTTTAGACATACGGGGCTGAGTTTCACCTACCCTGTAATACTCGCCATTTTCCAGTACACGCAGTAACTTAGCTTGTAAATCTATGGGTAAATCGGCTATTTCATCTAACAGCAAAGTACCCTGCCCGGCCTCTTCAAAAAAACCGGGCTTGCTTTCTGTCGCACCTGTAAAAGCTCCCCTAGCATGCCCAAATAGCTGGGAAGCTAATAACTCACCATTAAAAGCTGCACAGTTCAGGGTCAAAAAAGGATGTTCTTTTCGCTGGCTGCAACTGTGTAGATTTTGTGCCGCCAACTCTTTACCACTACCCGATTCACCGTGTATTAACACTGGATATGGAGAATTGGCTAATTGCTTAATTTGCATTCTGAGCAATTCTATTGCGGTACTTTTACCAACGATGCCACTGACTGATTGCAACTCATTGGGAGTATCAGCGGAGGTTTCTACCTGCCGCTTTAAACGAACTTTTAGCTCGGCAATATCACAGGGCTTAGCCACAAAATCAACCGCGCCCAATTTCTTAGCGACATCAACATACTTTTGCTCATCCTGACCAGAAAGAACAATAACTATAGAAGAGGGGAAATGTTTACAGACATATTCGATTACAGCAAAACCTTCATCAGGTTTATGAGTATCGGGTGGCAAACCAAGGTCCACCAGTACAAGCTGTGGCGGTGCAGGCATAACACTCAATTGCTCAATACAGTTAACACGATCGAATGCCAGGCTCACTTCATACTCATCACTCAGCACGTATTTCAGGCTTTCAGAGATTATAGAGTCATCATCTACAAGCAACAGTGATGGAAGAGCTACAGAACCCATTGGTCAATTTTTCAGGCAAAATGATTAAGATTACAAGTATAGTGTTGAATATCCGACAATTCAATTATAACTTTAAGTATGCTATAAAAATTATTGATATCATTGGTGTTTTTTGTAAATTATGGTGGTGTTGTACTCACCGTAATCCTAATTTGTCGTGATACATAATCTGGATTGGCATTAGCACCCTGCTCAAAAGTACCGTTACTTGAAAGGGCTGTCAGGGTATAAAAATTAAATGCAGCCGCTGCACCTTCAGTATGAACTGTCGCCGAGCATGAAACCAACACTGAAAAACTTGCCAGTGCCGTATCAGCCGGTAAAAAAGTAACCGTTTCAGCAGTATCAGTCCCTGGAATACAACTGGTTCCATTAAGCGCTTTATACACTCCATATTCGATTCCTGCACGTGCTGCCTGAAGTGCACGAGCACCCTGAATACTCATCACCACTGTTTGTTGCTGAACCACTCTCAAGCTCACCATGTAACCCATCAGAGTAGCCAGTACCACCAATAAAAATATTGCGGTAATCAATGAAAAACCCTGTTGATTTAACGTTTTCATGGCACGTTATCCACATGCACCTGATGTAACAGACTAATCGATTCACTGGCATCATCCGTTAATGATAAATCCAGCGTAATTAACGCACCTCGCTGAGGACTGCCTGCCTGATAGTCAATATTGCAAGCACTTAGCTGAGTCGCTACTCGATCAACATTTGCACCTAAAGCGGTCAGTTTGGCCACCGTATCGATTGTGCCTTGAGCGGACTGATAAGCATACCCATCAAACCGGGTCAGCAAACCTGTTGAACTATCACACACATAACTCACTGGACCATCTACAATAAATATTCGCTGAGTCGGTGATTGAAAGTCGAACTGGAACAGGTTATCCAGCGTCAGCTGATGCTCATCCCCGGTACTATCTGTAGCTCCCACAGGGCTGACCGAGGCCAGAGAAAATCCAGCCCGGCTGATAACACCGGTAGGAGATGTTATAACAGAGGCATCGGGATATATATCCGTCGGAGCAGTATTATAAATAACAGCCCGGTAATCAGCATAAGGCGAACCAGCAACAGTCAATTCAGTAAAATTTCCCAGTAAATTAAACTGCTGATCACCTCCTGACGTTGTAAATGATAGAATATCGTTTGTGCTAGAAAAACCACCACCAGCCTCATCTCTGTAACGGGCTCCATCTATTGTATTGACCATTTCCAGCACCCAGCCGGCTGGAGAATTATCAATACGCCGAAGGCTATTAGGTAAAGCCCTCCTGATATCTGTTTCAATTTTACGCATCGCCATTTCAGCTGAATCAACCAGCTGCTGTCGTCGCAGCTGATCACCATAGGCTTCAATCGGCCTGGTTATCAACAAGCCTGCACCGGCAGACATAATGCCCAGCAAAACAATCACTACGATCAGTTCAATTAAGGTGAAACCATTTACAGAAACTGATTTCATCAGTGATTCGTCCTGAAACCAGAAAGCACTATAGGGTCAATAACCGTATGCGTAACAGTAATATCAATTCGTCTTGAATCTGCAGCCGCTATGGTAGTAGTCCCGCTCAGAGATTGAGCAGTAACCGTGACGGTTATGTCATAATCAGTTAGCCCAACTATAGCAACATCATTCTGATCTTTAGCACCCGCATCACTCAATCCATTATAATCCTGAATATCATTGTAAGTAGCACGAGCTTCCCCTGCCTCGGCTCCACCCGTTTCAACAGCAACAGGATCTGCAAAATGCTGACTTTGAATCTCTTCCATATAGGCTTCAGCGATAGAAACAGCTTGCTGCTGAATTAATGGATCAGCACTGGTTTTAACCGTACTGATAAAAACGCTCATGATTGACGTGGCAGCAATGCCTATCACCACAATAGTGACTAATACTTCAATCAGGGTAAAAGCCCTTTCCTTAGAGATATTATTTTTACAGTATTTTAGTGAAGAAGAGACATTGGACTTAATTAACATCGACTAATCCCGTATTCGTGTACAGGGTAAATGAATAGCTGCCCGCACTGTAAGGAGTATTACCACCTAATCCCGTAACAGTTGATTGCGGAGTAAATACAATGGTTGAATCTGGGCTTAAAGTAACCCCATCAGGAGGTGTTAAATTTTCATATGCCAATGTTCGATTAGCCGGATTTAAAACATTACGGTCATAAGTCGTGGATGTACAATCAGATCCCTGCAGCAATTTGTAAGAAGTTGAAGTGGTTGTCACCTGAACACTGCACCCGGTACTCTGAGCCAGTTTCTGGGCGTAACGAAATGCATTGGTTACTTCATCAAAGTACGCCTTTTCCTCAAATACATCCATGCCTCCGAGACGTGACAAAGCAACGACAGATAATATTGACAGCAATAAAATTACTGCCACTAGTTCAATTAATGTGAATCCCGCCTCTATATGTTCTTGCAATATCACAATTATTTTCTATAATTCATTGAAAAATCACCGACTTATACCATACTACAGTTACTTTACTTTAATAGTATAAGAAAAAAACACACAATTTGCCCATATTCTCCTAAGAGGAATTTTAAATGAAAAGATCACAAAGTGGTTTCACACTTATCGAACTGGTTGTGGTTATTGTCTTACTGGGCATTCTTGGCGTTACTGCGCTGGGAAAATTCCAGGATTTATCAGGTGAGGCATCACTTGCCGCCGTCGAAGGTGTTGCTTCCGAAATATCGGGTGCTGCTGCAGTAAACTATGCAAAAAGTCTGGTCGGAACTGCCGGTGTACCTATTAGTGCAGCTGCTTCGGGTGATAGCTCGGTAACAGCCGATGGCACAGATGCCTGCTCAATATCTGCCACGACAACTGATGCGGGTTTACACAACTTATTAACTGCTGATAGATTCCCTGGTGGTTACACAACAAGTGCAAGTACTGCTAACTGCACCACATTAGGCGGAGCAGGCTCAACCTATGAGTGCACAATTAATGGTGAAAATGGACAGACTGCTGCTGCTACGTTAATTTGTACTGGATAAAAGTAAAAGTCAGTCATTTAAAAATTAAAGGCCTCTAATTTAGAGGCCTTTTTTATTCTGCAAGCAAAACAGGCTTTAAAAACTCCTGAAACAGTAATTGCCCAACCTCATCTTCTCTGCCTTTACTGAATATCATCTCAAAGCTGGAATGATCTCCATCCAGACTAACAAAGACAAGCCTTTTACTTTGTTTATCAAAATACCATCCTGCATCAGGTACTTCTGGAAAGACTGAAAGTGCACCATGATAATTTTCAGGTAATGTTCGATAAATGGCCAGGGGTACAAATGGATTTCCCTTATCAAATCCCTTTAATTCTTCCAGCCTCCCTTGAATGGTATAATCATAAAGCATCATTGCCAGAGAATGCTTTATTCCTGAGATCACCCTATCCTTCGCAACCTGATCAGTTTTACCCGTAAGATGTTCCGTAAAACCAAGAAATAATACTATGCAGATCAGGATCAAAATAATGACGGCTATCGATCTAAATCTTGTCGCATCGGGTTGAGATGAAATTGATTTATTCATTTAGTTTTACTTTGGACTTAAGACTGTCAACTTTCGACTGATAACTACCTTCCAGCCAGTTGAGCGATATCCCACATCGGCACAAAAATACCAAGTGCTAGCACCAACACCATGATACCGACAAAAACATAAATTATCGGTTCTAGTCTATCGGATAGAGTTTTAACATCATAATCCACTTCTTCTTCATAGAAATCAGCAATAAAGCTCATCATCTCATCCAGGTTTCCAGCCTCTTCTCCAACTGCAAACATTTGCATAACAACCGGTGTAAACATTCCGGTACGATTCGCAGTAATGGTTAAGGCTTCACCTCTCTCAATACCTTCTCGCATATCAGCCACATGTTTTGCAATAAAATCATTGCCGACTGACCGGGAGATAACCCCCATTCCCTGAACGATTGGCACTCCGGCACCATATGCCATGGCAAATGAACGTGCAAACCTGGCCAGATAAGCACGCAATAAAATATCACCGATGATAGGAATTTTCAGAATGAAGTGGTGCCATTTATAACGTCCTTCTACAGTAGAAATATATCGTTTAAATAAAACATATATCAAAACCAGACCAACCAACAAAAAATGCCAGTTATCTACCATAAAATTAGACGTTGTTAATAAAAATACAGTTTGCCAGGGAAGGTCAAGATTATTAGCCTCAAAAAAGGAAGCAAACTTTGGTATTACAAACAGGTTCACAATTGCCATCGCAATGGTAATCGCAATAATAACGGTGGTGGGGTATCGTAATGCAGCAGAAATATTGTTACTCATTTTCCTATTACGATCTATGTATGCAGCCATTAATAAAAAAGCTTCATCCAGCCTACCGGTATTTTCCCCCACCTGAATCATACTGATGAACAGGTTTGAAAATACTCTCGGATGACGAGCAAAGGCAATTGATAAACTACGCCCCGATTCAAGTTGTTCCAGAGTATCCTGAAGAGCTTTAGTCATTAATGGATTCTGTATAGACTCCTTGATGCCAGATATCGCACGGGTTATAGGAATTCCTGCCTTTGCCAACGCTCCCATCTGACGAGTGAACATTAACAATTCTTCAATGCTAACTTTATACAGATCCAGCTTTTGATTGATCTGGTCGATAATATCAACTTTTTTCTTTATCTCAGATATATGTAAGGGAGTAATTCCTTTTTCTATTAACAGGCCAGCCAATGCTCCACTACTGGTCGAATCCATTTCCCCTTCTGTTAATTTACCATTCTTACTACGTCCCTTATAATTAAAAGCAGGCATAACGGCACCTTTCAATAAAGATATTTATTACTGCAAATTTTTTCTGCATGTTTGCATGGCACCGGCAAAATAAAATCATGATAAATTCCTCTGCATTTTATACTTCCGGCTCTAACTCCAATTCTTCAGACTCTTCTTCCAGCAACTCATCTCGTGACTGACCGGCCAACTTAAGAACCTCCTCGATAGTTGTTAAGCCCTGAGAAGCATACTCATGAGCAACATTTACCAGTGGCTCATAGCCCTGTGCCCGGCCTGCAGCCTCGACAAACCCCTGTGTATCATCTCGCCTCAAAGCTTCCGCCAGTTCTGTATTCATATCCAGCAATTCATAAACACCCATACGCCCATGGTAACCACTGAAACCACAATGCAAACAACCTTTCCCTTTTTTATACCGATGTCGGTTAATATCTACAGCCAGCTGATCCCTTAACCAGCCACTTTCAAAAGCATCCGGAGTATAATCCTGAGCACAACTGGTACAGGTTCTTCTTATCAGTCTTTGCGCAATAATTGATCGCAGGGTCGTTGCAAGCAAATAACCCTCAACACCCATATCGATGAGCCTCGTAGCGGTAGAAACTGTATCATTTGTATGCAAAGTAGAGAGCACAAGGTGACCTGTCATTGCCGCACTGACCCCTATTTCTACGGTCTCAGCATCACGCATCTCACCCACCATGATAATATCTGGATCCTGCCTTAATGCCGCACGTAATACCTGAGCAAAATTTAATCCTATTTTTGAATTCACCTGAACCTGATTCACTCTACTTAACTGATATTCAACCGGGTCTTCTACGGTAATAATTTTTGATTCCGCTTTATTTAGCTCCTGCAAAGCAGCATACAATGAAGTCGTTTTACCACTTCCGGTTGGCCCCGTGACCAGTATCATGCCATTAGGTAAATGAAAGTTTTTGCGAAAACGTTTTAATAGCGCAGGGGGCATACCCAGATGTTCAATATCCAGCGCACCCCGGGTTTGATCAAGAATACGCATAACGACTGATTCACCATGTTGCACCGGCATGGTTGATAAACGCACATCTATCTCGCGTCCACTTACCACCATATTAAAACGCCCATCCTGTGGTAAACGTTTTTCTGAAATATTTAGATCAGCCATTAGTTTTAAACGTACAACAACTGCAGGGGCAATCTGTATCTCTTTCATCACCTGCTCATGTAAAATCCCATCAACTCGCTGTCTTATTCTGATTTCAGTTTTATCTGGTTCAATATGGACATCAGATGCCCCCATTTGAACGGCATCTTCAAAGATAGACTGCAGTAATTTAGCTACCGGCGCATCCGTCATTTCTCCCTGAAGCAAGCTGGATAATTCTGCAGAGCCATCAGAAAGCTCCTGCCCAAGTTCTTCAGCCAATGCATTAATTTCTTCAGTCCGGCGATAAACCTTATCAAAAGTCACCAGCAAATCATTTTCCCTGACGATTGCCTGGGTTAACGGTTTTGACAGCTTTTCCTGTATTTCATCAACCGCATATAAATCAGTAGGATCAGCCATTCCCACAAGGTAATCATTTGCTCTATCTTCAAGTACTATGGCACGATATCTTCTGGCAATACTTTCTGACAGTGTTCTAATCACTTCTTCATTATAGGTATAATTAGTTAAGTCAATTAGTGGAATACTCAACTGATTCGATAGTAATTTAAGAATACTGTCTTCATCAATCATGCCCAGCTCAACTAAGGTAGACCCAAGTTTACGACCCAGCTTTTTTTGCTCCTGCAAAGCAAGTTGTAATTGATCGGATGTAATAAGTCCTTTATCAACCAGTAAGTCACCGAGTCTTATTTTTTTTCTGAATGCCATAACTATTTACCTTGGTAGGGTCGCATGAACAACTTATTATCCCATTTAATACCGGGGTTTGAACCAGGCTTGAGAAGCTGGAACTTTACGGGTGATTTTTGAAAAATAAAAGTCATCATCCCTCTCCCACTATTGCCCAGAGCTGCTTAATTGCTGTAACCTTTTATGAATAAAAGTTTCCAGTCGCTCATTGAGTGCACCACTTTTCAGAGCCATTTTATAGGACTGAATAGATCTATCAAATTTTGACAACTGCTCCTGAGATATTGCCAGGCTTATCCATTGCCGGGGTTGTTGAAAATTTAATCTTAGAGACTCCTGATAGTAATTTGCAGCATTCTTATGTTGATTTGTACGTTGGTAGGAAGCAGCAACCAGATTTATAATTTTAATATCATCTAAATTATCATTATAATTTTTGATCAATGTAGAATATTTTTTATCCGTAAATAATAACCCGGCATCCATTACAAAAAATTCAGAATTTTTCGGATAGAGCTGCAAACTCTTTCCCAGCAACAACTTCATCTCTGCTGATTTATGTTGTTGTTGATACAAACTTAATAACTTAATTCTAACTTTTTTATCTACTGAGCTATTAAGTAAATCCTGTAAGTGCTTTTGAGCCTGACTCCACGCTTTCTGCTGCAAGGCGATATCAGCTTTAGCTAACCGTTCTGCATCAGAATTACCAGATAAAACAGGTTTAATTTCAAGTTTTACATTTTTAGAAAGTTGTCTATCTGGTTTTATTTCATCCGTAACAGGTTCGGTTGTTATATTTGCTTTTGCAATATTATTCTTCTTGTCAGTAGTAGCAATATTTGACTTTATATTTGGATCAACCTTCTTCTCAACGACTTTAACCTTATCATCTTGAGTTGGTTTTTTAAGTCTGATAGCCCATAAATAACTACCTTCTTTTTCCTGATGAAGTGTTTCAACAAGAACTTTATTCTTAGTAAAAAACTGAATCTCCAGACCTGCCTCTACCTCTGACACATTAATACTTGTCAACCAGGCATTATCCGTAATTTCTGGGGCAACAACCTGCTTCCCAGCATTTGAAATAAAAAATACATAACGATTTAAACCGCTCTGTTTCAGGAAACTTTGCGCACCCAATGGCAATTGAAGAGTTAACTCAAGAAAATTTTGTTCTTCATTCAGTTGCAGCCCTGTTATTTCTTTTTTCACCGTTACAGGTTGTTCTTTTTGAATAAGAATCTTGTCAACGGGAACTGTATTAGTATTAGAAACTTCACTGACAGATTCAACAATCTGGTCTTTACTAAACATGTTGAAAACATTTTTTTGACTGAAAAAAAATACAGCCAGAACTATCAAAGCTAAAAGTAAAAAACCAATAACCCAGATTCTAATATAAACATTAGTTTGTGTTTTAGCATTCGGAACATCTGCCAGCTCCAAAGGCGTAAAAGCCGATGGCTTATTCTCTATTTCCTTCAGAACATTATTAATAACACTCATGATACTGGTGGAATAAGCTGACTCAAGGAAAATGAAATAGCTGCCAGCACTCCAGCATTACCCACCAGGTCAGCTTTTTGCATCACAACTCGATTAACCTGTTTACTATCCCTGGCAGCCATTTGTACGTGCTTTTCTGACACATAAAATTCACCTGACGCATAACAGATCATCATCGCCTTATTACACAGAAGATTAATTAAGCGAGGCACTCCTTTAGTTTTTTCAAACAATTTTCTTATGGCAGAATCACTAAACAATCTCGGCCCGAAATAACCGGCTGATTCCAACCTGTGCTCGATATACCGCGCTAAACCTTCAATCGTTAGATTCTTTAAGTGACAGGCATGTACGATACGCTGCTGTAACTGACGAATGCTATTTTGCTGGAGTTTGTTATCTAACTCAGGTTGTCCAAATAAAACTATCTGAATAAGTTTTTCCTTTTCAGTTTCCAGATTACTTAATAAACGTATAGCTTCAAGACTTTCAATTGGTAGCGACTGTGCCTCATCTAACAGAATAATAGTTTTAATATTCTGTTGAGCATTTTCAATCAGTTTTTTATTAATACAGGAGAGATAGTTATTATCCAGCACTAAATCCAGCAGACCCATTTCCTCAACAACAGCGCGTAGCAGAGCATCACAGCTCATATAGGGGTTTGGAATATAGATGGTTTGAAAGTGATCATCCAGCAAGTCCAGTAACTTACGACACAACAATGTTTTACCGGTACCTACTTCACCCGTTAGTTTTATAAAACCATCGCCACTTTTAATAGCAACCAATAACACGTTCAAAGCTTCCTGATGCGTCAAACTCTGATAGTAAAATTCAGTATCCGGTGTCAGATTAAATGGTTTTTCAACCAGACCATAATACTGTTCATACATTATTTATTCTCTGATTGAGACTGCTGTGTCTGTTGAAGTTGGTCAATTCTGCTTTGGCTTTGTTTTATATAATTTGTCCAGGTTCTTTCACTATTCACAACAATTGGTTTCAGCAATATAACCAGTTCACTGCGAGTATTTTGCTTACTTGTCTGCTTAAATAGGTTCCCCAGTATAGGCACTTTACTTAAAACAGGCACCCCCCCATCATCATTAGCAGTACGATTTTGCATTAAGCCGCCAATTACAATAATTTGACCACTTCTTGCTTTAACCACTGAATCTGATTCACGTACCGTACTTAAAGCCAGGGGTAATTGTTGAGTCTGTCCAGCCAACGTAATATTTTTAGTTTGATCTTTAACCTCACTGACACTTGGATGAATGTGCAATATCACTTCTCCATCCTGACTTATTTGCGGGGTTACATCCAACGCAATACCAGAGAAAAAAGGAGTCAGAGTAATGTCAGGTGTTGTCACAGTTGAAGTAGCGCCAGCAGATGTAGTCGATGAAACTTCTGTCACAAAAAATTCGTCCGAGCCTACCTTGATAACTGCCTTTTGATTATTCAATGTTGAAACACGTGGACTTGATAGCACCTGAACCTCTCCCTGGTTTGACAGCAAACGCAATAAAGCACCAAAATTATCTGCCGTACCACCAATCGCAAATAGATTAGCAAAACCCGCTGCACCCAGTCCGCTTAAGGCAGCTGACTTATCAATATTCCCGTCCACATCATACAAACTGGCATTTCCATCTATGATATTGGACTGCCCGAGAAACAGGGACTCTCCAGATGACTCAGCTAACGCTGCCCAGTCAACACCTGACTGAAAACTATCATTCAGTTGAACTTCAATAATTTTCGCTTCAAGAATTACCTGACGCTGTAAATTTTCCTGCGCACTGGAAAGGTATTCCTCTACATCGCGTAACTCACCCGGCATTGCACGCACAATAATTAACCCGGCATGACGATCAACAACAACAGAGCGGCCGTCAGCTTTTCCAACAATCGATGTAATGGTTGAATATAATTCAGCCCAGAAGTTAGCCTTACTGGAAGTCTTAATACTGCTGGATTGTGACGTCGATGACTGTGAGCTGTCCTGCCCAGAATCTGAATCACTGGAACCGGATGATGCAATTTGCCCCGAACTCACCGTCATACTGGATTCACCATCACGGTTTATATTCAAATAATTCACATGAAAAATTCTGGATTGAATTCTTGCCGGCAATACAATATAACCATTCCCAGTTTTCTTATATTCATAACCGTACACTTCACGGGTCAACTCCATAACGTCTTTAATAGTTACTTTTTTTAGATCCAGACTAATGGTTCCAGACACACTGGGATGAACAATCATATTTATATCTGTTCCAGAAACCAGGCTCATAAAAAAAACATCTGCAGATGCATTAGCCACAGAAATATCAAAACGAGGATCAGGTAAAATATCAGCTTCAAGCCCGGGTATGGAAATACCGGTAGCGGGCATAAGCTCATTCATTATATCGGCAGATGGAACAACCGGTTGCTGTACTGTATTTAAACCAGCCTGTTCCAGTTCAGTGCGAATAGAGTCTCTGGTTTCCTGAGCACTACTATCAATTTGTCGTGTTGAGCACGCTGACAGGAGCACTAACATTGCACATAGCAATAGTTTTAACTT
>Ga0209249_1001705_pt1 | contig 19984 bp, 19 predicted proteins | sample SaaInlV_200m_DNA_4_FD_184653 | JGI IMG/M metagenome (GOLD analysis project Ga0209249, IMG submission 184653) | Marine microbial communities from expanding oxygen minimum zones in the Saanich Inlet - SI037_S3LV_200m_DNA (SPAdes) (version 2) | ecosystem: Environmental > Aquatic > Marine >...
CTATGTGATCTTCCACATTTATTTCTGTATCAAAAGGTATCCATCCTCCACATTCTGCTTGTCCAATATCATTTTCTATATCAATCAAAGTTTGTTGTACGTCTTGGTAACTATTAGGGAATTGAATAGTTAGCCCCAGCACACTTGCAGGAAACAGTACGCACCAAGCGAAGGCCAAAGTGATCAACAGTAAACGCCGTTGCACGAGTTAGGCTGGGATGTGATGAAGGGTAGAAAGGATCGTATAATATAGTAGCATGAATACTGCTTTTGTAGTTCCTACTACTCAAGTAGTAGGAATTTTGTATTGATCTATTTAAAAATAATAACACAATCCATCTTTCCCAAATTTGCAAGAGGAGATTCTTGATTGGATATCTAAAAGGTGTACGCTCGTACAAGCACTGTACCTCAGTAGCATTTTCTAATTCTATTTCCCACTATAAGCATGTATTCATACAATCGTGTGCAAATCATCGGCTATCAAACACAACCACTAGATGTGCGTCAAACCCCCGGGGGGACAAGCGTTACAGATTTAAATTTGGTTGTTCCTTATACATTTCGTTCAGAAAAGGGCGAACTATTAGAAGGAAAAGGTTTCCATACAGTTACTGCATGGGGCCCTATGGCAGACATTGCTGGACAATTTATTAAGCAAGGGTCTCAAGTATTTATATCTGGTCGTTTACAGACTGACTCATGGGAAGACCAGCAATCAGGAGAAAAGAGAAGTAAAACAAAAGTAATCGCTCTTGATATGATTTTGGTTGATCCAAGAGATGGACAATCTGCACCGCCTACAGGAGCTCGAGAAATTGTAGGATCTGTAAATCGTGCAGATATTTTAGGTAATGTAACTAAAGATCCAGAACTAAGGACAACAACAAGCGGACAGAGAGTTTTGACTCTTGGGATCGCTACAAATGATCGCTGGAAAGATAAATCAACAGGAGAGGACAAAGAACGATCAGAATTTCATTCTGTAGTTATTTGGGGTGATGCAGCAGAGGAAGCAAGCAAATCAATAAAGAAAGGTAATCGTGTATTTGCATCTGGTCGTGTGCAAACACGCAGTTGGGAGACTCCAAGTGGAGCCAAAAGATACACAACTGAAATAGTTTCAGACACAGTTAAACTATTGGGTGTAACTCATCCAGCTGCACAAGGTGCGTTTTCTTCTGAAGGGCAATCTTCACAAACAACACCAGCAGTACCAGCAACCCCAGTAGCTACTAATGAAGTATCTAGCAAAGAACCAGAGCTAGAAGTAGTTTCCCCAGAGGTCCAATATAAATCAGAGGTCACAGTAGACGATCTTCCATTCTAAAAGAAAATTACACTGTGGGTGCATGGGTTTCTATGCACTCACTTTGTTAATATTAAAATTCTGTTGATCCGTTTTTCTTAATAAATCTCATTTCTACATCTAGTGGTTCTCCTACAAAGCCCTCTATGGTTTGCACCAAAGACACCGCATCTCGATATGTGCCGTTATCTTTATTTATAAGGAAATTTGCATGTTTTTCACTAACTTGTACTCCTCCTTCTTGTCTACCCTTTAGGCCTGCTGCATCTATATATTTCCATGCAGGAACCCCATTTAAGGCTTTGAAACAAGATCCAGCAGTCATCGTGAATGGTTGAGACGCCATTCTTGAATGCAATCCTTCTTTAATAGTTTCTTTAATAGTTTCTGGATCTGCAGGTGGCAATGTCAAAGTGGAACTCCATATAATGTTTGTTTTTTCTGTGTGCTTAAAAACACTTTCTCTGTAACCAAAATGGCACTTGCTCTTTTTCATTTCTTCCCATCCATCTTCTGTAAAAACATTTACCTTATTTATATATGAGTCTATCCATGCTCCCTTTGGACCTTGCCCCGCATTGCCAACTATTGCTCCGCCTAAACTACCAGGTATTCCTGTTAGGACAGAGAGGTCTAATCCTTTTTTTGCAAGCTCATCTACGAGGTCTGGTAAATTTTTACCACACTCAATTTTTACCTCATTCCCATTAATCTCTATTTTATCTGCTGCAACGCGTACAACTAGTGCTTGAATTGTTCCATCTTCAAAAATTGTATTGGATCCACCACCAAGTAGTATAAGTGGAATTTCTTTTTCTATGGCGAAGGCTATTGCTTCTTCACATTCTTCTGGTTTGTATAAATCGGCATAATAAAGAGCATTGCCGCCTATTTGCATTGTAGTTTTTGGGGCCAACGATACATTCTCTTGGATGTCCATGCAGATGCGCTTAGGAGGTTACTTCGATAGCATAGAGGCGACTCTTTCCATTGCATCTGCTATTTTTTGAGTACGGTTCTTTTGTTTAGTTTTAGCTAAAATTGCAGTCAAACCTGCGATCCCAAGCAATACTATTGCAACTATTAGAGCCTCCTTCCTTCCGAATGAAATATTCAAAGAATATAGTGCAACAATCGCAACAGAGGATATAAATACACCTACTAATATTCCTACTCCAAGTGTGACTAATACTAGATGTGCTCTATTTTCTGGTGAATCATTTGGAGCACTAGCAATAGAAGTTAAGAGACTACTTTCAACAATTATTGGTTCTTCACTATGAGTTTTGAATAAATTACTGATTTTCCTTTGAAGAATAAGCTTAACAAACGCTTGGAAGGGGACACTTGTTTTCCCCTCTATGATTGCACGAGATCCTTCTATATTCAGATCAACTTCTATATCTCTTTTTTTAGTAGTAGCCATGAAGCCAGTTTAGTTTAGTTATTAGCTATCTGGCTAGGGGATATTTATCTAGAAGGCCTTTTGAGCTTCTTTTAGTCTATCAAGAGTTTCTTCTCTGCCTAGAATCTCTGCAACTTCAAATGCACCAGGACTGTACGGTAGGCCTGTAAGAATCGCTCTCATTGGCCAGAGTATCTGTCCGTTTTTGTATCCTTTGCTTTCTGCAAGAGCGAATAACGTAGTTTTCAAGTTTTCTAGATTCCAATCTAGTTCACCACCCCCTAAACAATTTAAGTCTTCAATAATCACACTTAAAATTTTTGGGACTATATCCAATGTGACCTTTTGTTTTTTATTAGCAATAAGCTTTTTATCAATACTAGGTCTTTCATAGATATATGAGAACATTTCAGGCGCCTCATTAAAGAATGTGATTCTTTCTTGAATCAGACCTGCACGACTTAAGAAATTATCATCATTATTTGCATCTGGATATTTTTCAGCAACGATTGGACGGATAAGATCGGCGAACTCTATGACAGTCATTCTTCGTATCCATTGTCCTTGTAGCCAATCTAGTTTTTCTGTATCAAAAACAGCTCCAGCTTTTTGTATACGATCCAAAGAAAACTTTTCTATTAACTCAGACATTGTGAATATCTCTTCTGTAGTCCCAGGATTCCATCCAAGTAGAGCTAAGAAATTAATCATCACTCCTGGTAGGTATCCTTTGTCGCTGTATATAGATGCAGATACATCTCCTTGTCTCTTACTTAATTTTCCTCCTCCCTGATTCATAAGCAGTGGTACATGAGCAAATTCAGGCGCCTTCCATCCAAATGCTTCATACAAAAGAATGTGCTTAGGTAAAGACGGTAGCCATTCCTCACCCCTAATAACTAAATCAATTTCCATTAGATGGTCATCTACAACATTTGCTAAATGGTATGTGGGGAATCCATCACTTTTTAAAAGCACTGCGTCATCTATTGTATGGCTCTGGAATTCTACTTTTCCACGAATGATATCTTGCGCTTGAATCTTCCTACCCTCTGGAGTTTTTAAACGGATTACATGTGGAGTATTTTTTTTAAGTCTTTCAGAAACCTCATCACTAGATAATGTTAAAGAATTACACATTCTCATTCGAATAGAGTAATCGTATTTAGGTGATGGATTACCAGCCTTTTGCTCTTGCTCTCTCATTTGATCCAGCTCTTCTTTTGTATCGAATGCTAAATATGCATGCCCATTATCTACTAATTCTTTTACATATTTTTTGTATATATCTAATCGATTTGATTGTGTGTACGGTCCATAGTCTCCTAGCTCTGTAATTTTCCCATCTTTGAGCACGACTCCTTCGTCTGGGGATATGCCTGCCCAATTAAGAGTTGAAAGAATGTTTTCTAGTGCGCCGTCCTCCTCTCTTTCTTGATCGGTATCTTCTATACGCAGAATAAATGTCCCACCTGTTTTCTTAGCTATTAAATAGTTAAAGAGGGCGGTTCTAAGACCTCCGACATGTAATAAACCTGTAGGTGATGGAGCAAAGCGAGTGCGCATATGTACTAGACTACTCAACCTTGTCGCTTACTTCCACTGTAAAGGTAACATCTTCTATTGGTCTGTCATTTGTATCACGCTGAACGGCTGCTATAGCGTCAACAATATCCATTCCCTCAATCACTACCCCAAAGACAGTATGCTTTCCTTCTAGCCAAGAAGCGCCGTCCTCTCTTTGTATTATAAAGAACTGACTTCCGTTTGTATTAGGTCCACGATTTGCCATTGCCAAAGACCCACGCTTCATTGGAAGAGAGGGTAGGCTGTCGTCATATTGGAAACCAAGCATTTCAAAATAACCTTTTACAGTAACTTCTTGTAATTGTTCTGGTAGAGCTTGATCTTCTGCTTCATCTTTTAGCATCTTCTTATCTAGACCATAAGCATCTGCATTAATTTCGTCTTCAAATGTTTCTCCAAAAATACTGCTACCACCTGTTCCGTTTCCATTTGGGTCACCACCTTGAAGCATAAAATCTGGAATTACACGATGAAAGATTAAGTCATCATAATATCCCTCATTTGCTAGTTGAACGAAGTTGGTTACTGTTTTTGGTGCTGCGTCTGCATCTAGGCGAATTAGGATATCTCCCATTGATGTTTTTATTGCAACAACATGCTTACCGCTAAGTAGCTCACCATCAAAGGTTTGAGTTTCTGTTGTTTCTGGCACGGGTGGTGTTGGAATTTCCGGTTGCACTTCTTCTGCACATCCTGCAAGCAGGGCGAGTGCGAAAAGTGGTAGGAGGAATAAACAAATTTTTTGCATAGAGCGGATGAAGATTAAAGAGGGTGGCAAGATGAATCAAGTACTTCATGTATGATTTCTGATATTTCTTGGGCAGCTGTATTTTTATGTTCCTCTAATACTCCTTTCTGCTGCAATGATTCGATAGTTTCCTCAATTTTCTGCAAAAGCTTTTCAGAAAGGTCTTTTTGTTGTAAAACAGTAAAATGAGCATTGGATTCAATGGCCTCAGCATTCTTTTGCTGATGGTCGTGTCCTACTCCTCTTAGTGGCACTAGGATTGTTTTAATTTTATTTGCAGACAATTCAGATATTAAATTAGCTCCAGCTCTAGTAAGTGCAAGGTCTGTGATTGCATAAAGGTGAGGCAGTTGTTCATGTGCAAATTCTATACAAAAGTATCCATCCCGATTATTACTTCCACTTTTGCCAGCACCAGTAATATGGATTATCTGGCATTTTGTAATGACTGAATCTATGTTCATATTTATGGCTTCATTCAGGGCCTCAGATCCTTGGCTGCCACCAATTACCATCAGGATTGGCACTCCTTCCTTTAATCCGGTTAGTTGGAATCCTTTTTCTTTTGAACCTTTTGTTATTGTTTCCCTAATTGGGTTGCCTGTAACTTTAATATTTTTGCAGCTATCGCATTTTGTTTGCATCCCCATACACAAAACATCTGCCCATTTGGCAATTATTTTATTAGCTCTACCAAGTACTGCATCAGATTCATGAAGAACAATAGGTATCTTCATTTTTTTTGCAGCGAAACAAACAGGAATACTCACATGTCCTCCTTTACTAAAAACAATATTTATCTTCTCTCTCTTTATAATTTTCTTTGACTCACTAACTGCTTTCCAAAATTTCCATATAAAAGATATCCCGATGCGAGGAGCATCAATAGTGCTATAGGGAATAGATTCCGATTTAAGAAAGTTAGTATCTAGTTTAGAGGTTGAGCACACAAAATGTGCTTCAGCCTCATTATCATTTTGTTTAAATGTATTCCACACGGCGATTGATGGTGCAATGTGCCCAAGTGATCCGCCTCCAGCAAATAATATCTTCTTCATAATTATGTTTTTCTAGGGCTGTACATAGATTGTCTTCTGTTATTTCTAGATGCCCTCCTTGTTTTTCTTGCTCGGATTTCTTCTTTTTGAGAATAGCTAGAAATATTAAGCAGGACTCCCGCAGCAGCTAGTGTAGCTAGTAAGGATGATCCCCCATAACTAAAGAATGGAAGAGTAATTCCAGTTAATGGGAATAGAGCTAAATTAACAGCAATATTTAAAATGGTTTGGATTGCTATCCACATTGTTATTCCTGTTGCGACCAAGAACCCAAAACGATCTGGTGCATCCTGAGCAACACGAAATCCTTTCCATATAAAGACACCAAACATACCAAGGATAATTAATAGCCTAAAGAAGCCCAACTCCTCTGCCATGGCCGCAAAAATTGTGTCACTTTGCACCTCTGGCAAGTAGCCAAATTTTTGAATTGATTTTCCGTATCCTACTCCAAAGGCTCCTCCGCTGCCGATGGCTATTAATGCTTGTTTAATTTGAAATCCAATAGTTTCTGAAATGCTTGGGTCGTCTGGGGACAAAAAAGCATGAAAACGGTTTCTTACATATCCTTCGTTTAAAATTATTGGAAGCCCCATAATTGCTGCGATTCCTCCGCCCAATAACACATGCAAAATATTTCCTCCTGCAACAAAGAACATAGTTACTGCGATTCCAGATAGTACTAAAAATGATCCAAGGTCTGGTTGAAGAGCAACTAGTATGGTTGCGATTAGTAATATGCTTGCGAATGGTAGGAATCCCTCTTTTAAAGTTCCAATGAGCTGTTCTCTCTTTTGTAGCCAAACTGCAAGATAAAATATTAGAGCTAGTTTTAGAAATTCAGATGGCTGTAAGGAGAAAGGCCCAATACGAAGCCAGCTATGAGCAGTTCCATAATCTGCGCTTATTCCGGGTATAAAAACTAAAACAAGGAGCGCTAATATTATTCCAAATATTGGTAGGGCTAGAGTTTCCCATGTGCGGTATGGAATAATTATGGTGCATGTCATTGCTATTAGACCTAAGAGTAGGTGCCGAAAGCTTCTCATTAAGTAGAATGAATTTGCAGACTCTTCACGCAACCCCGCATCTACAAGTCTTTGTGTTATTTGATAACTTTCAAAAACGCTTACACTTGCGATCATCGCAATGCCAAATAAAATAAGGGCAATAATTATGCCGGTTAATAACCAGTCGACACGTCTAAACACAAAAGACATTGTAGAAGAAACCAGTTCATATAAGGAAGGTGTTTAGCGTATTACTTTTTTTGTGCGATTTTTATTCCATTCAAGAATGCCTTTCTATGCATTGAGGCAAAGGAAGAAGGCCTAATTAGGGTAGAAATTTTTATAAGTGTTCTTTTCCACAATCTTGGGAAACGATCTGTATTTTTGAATTGGACAATTGATTCTCCTAAAACCTGCATTCGGCTAATTGATTCCTGTAGAGAAATATGATGATGATGCAGTGCTTTTGCATCTGGCTCGTAAAATAAAGGTATCCCATTTTGTTTTAGTTTCTCACCCCATTCTATGTCTTCCCATCCATAAAGAGTTGTATCTATCTTAAATGGATATTTAAGGGCGATATGAGTTGGAACACTAATATGGCTGGTATATGAAAACTGATGTTGGGTTTTTGATGGTAAAAATGATTTCTTATATTTTTTAATTTTAGGGTAAGCAAACTGCCATCCTGATATTTCTAGCCATTTCATTACAGGAGTGATTTCCATTTCTGTGTCCCATGTTGTAAATCCAAGTACAGCAATATCCCCTGCATCCTTATGCGCCTCCATGTGTTTTTCACAAGCTTTGTGGTCTAAAAATATATCATCTCCTATAAACAGGCAGATGGGTGATTTAGCTTTTGCGACGCCAAAATTTCTAGCTACCCCCTGTTGGGATTTTGGTATTTCGTAAAAAAATATTGGTACTTGTATTTTATCTTCCATCTCTTTTATTGCGTTTACGGTTTTTTCATCGTGGCCATCACTCACAACAATTACCTCAATATGTTCTGAAATTGTTTGTTTAGATAAATGTTCAATACAAGTCTGTAGCGTTTCAGCTCTTTGGTATGTAGGGATGATTACAGAGAGTTTCAGCATTAAAGCGTTGCGTAGTACATAGAAAGCATACAGTCTATTACCAATGTATTGTCTTTTTTTTGATTGTGCCAGTCATAGGAAGGTTTTTGCCCTCTTAAAAAGTGGGTCAGTACATCAGTACATAGAAACAAGTGATGCTGTTGGAGATGATCAGTTAGATGAAAATATAAAATCTTTATTACAGAAAGAATCAATTTCTTTTCAGGATCTATCTCAAATTGTCTGCGTTGTAGGTCCAGGTGGGTTTACTAGCCTACGTATATCTGTTTCATATGCTAATGCTTTATCAGATCAGCTCAATATACCATCAGTAGGTATAAATCTTTGTAATCTAATGCGCTTCTTAAGCAAAGAGAATAATCCTTTGTGGATACATTCCACAAAGAAGGATCTGTTATTTGTTCAGGGGGGAAAATGGAAAGAGCTCACATGTATTTCTGTCTCAGATTTTATAGCCTCAGCAGCTTCTCTATCTAATACTTTTTGGGTTGGGGAAGTAATTCCAGAGCACAGGGAGATTTTGAATGATTTAAAACTAAAAGAGGCAGAGCTTAATGATATTAAGGATAATTTAGGTTCATTTATCTCTTCTCAGAAATTTACTAATGATATATTGATACCTTGGTACGGTAGAAAAGGATAAGCCAACCGTTATTTCTTTAATTTCTCCTGCTATAACCACCTTTTTACGCTAACATTTCTCTGATGTCTCTATTTGATTCAATAAACAAATTACTTGGCGATCCAAACGAGAAAGAGCTGAAGAAAATTCGACCCTCTATTCCTAAGGTTCGTGCTGTGCAGGAGTCAAAAGAAATGCAGAGCCTTACTCTGGCTGATTTGCCTGAAAAGACAGAGGAATACAAAAAGAGAATAAGCGAAGGAGAATCTGTTGATGATTTGATGGTGGAAGCATTTGCTCTTGTGTGTAGAGCATGTGAGTTACTTCAAGGAGAATCAGTAAAAATGGGAATACAAGAATTCGTGTGGAATATGGTTCCATATGACGTACAAATTATTGGAGGTGTGGCACTTCATAGGTCTTGCATAGCAGAGATGAAGACAGGAGAAGGAAAAACTTTGGTATGTACGATGCCTGTTTATTTAAATGCGCTAACAGGAAAAGGAGTACATGTTGTAACTGTTAATGATTATTTGGCCAAACGTGATTCCGTTTGGATGGGAATGCTTTATGAAGCATTAGGTCTGAGTGTAGGGCTAATAGTTCATGAAAAAAATAACGAAGAAAGAAAGGAGGCATATTTATGTGATGTGACATATGGAACTAATAACGAATTTGGATTCGATTATCTTAGAGACAATATGGCAACCTCTTTGGATAGAATGGTCCAAAGAAAGCTAAATTATGCCATTGTAGATGAGGTGGATAGTATTTTGATTGATGAAGCTAGAACACCATTAATTATTTCTCAACCAGGAGATGAGAGTACAGATAAATATGGTGAGTATGCTCAAGTTGTAAAAATCCTAAAAGAGAACGTACATTTTATAAAAGATGAAAAACAGAAAGTGGCAACTTTGACAGAAGAAGGTATAAAAGAAATGGAAAGAATATTGCAGGTAGAAAATATCTATACAGAGAGAGGATTTGATACTGTTCATCATATTGAACAGGCACTTCGTTCACATGCTATTTATCAAAAAGATGTGGATTATGTATGCAAGGACGGAGAAATAATTATTGTAGATGAATACACAGGACGACTAATGCCAGGCAGAAGATTTAGTCACGGCTTGCATCAGGCATTAGAAGCAAAAGAAGAAGTTACCGTTCAAAGAGAAAGCAAAACATTGGCAACTATCACATTCCAAAATTACTTTAGATTGTTTAATAAGCTTTCTGGAATGACTGGTACAGCAAAAACAGAAGAGGAAGAGTTTAGATCTATTTATGAACTTCCTGTGATTGTTATTCCAACCAATAAGCCAATTCTTCGTGACGATAAATCTGATGCTATATATAAGACAGTCAAGGCAAAGTTCACAGCAGTTGCAGAACTAGCTAAGCAAAAATATGAAATGGGCCAACCAGTGTTGATCGGTACTACTTCAATAGAAAAATCGGAAGCCTTAGCTGCTTTACTCGAAAGGTCAAATGTTCCTCATGAGGTTTTAAATGCCAAGCATCATGAAAAAGAAGCAGAGATTGTGGCTAAAGCTGGCCAAAAAGGATCAATAACTATTGCTACAAATATGGCTGGAAGAGGAACAGATATCAAATTAGGAGAAGGAGTCGCAGAGAATGGTGGACTAACAATACTTGGAACAGAACGACATGAATCAAGGCGTGTAGATAACCAACTACGTGGTAGATCAGGACGCCAAGGTGACAGTGGAGAGAGCCAGTTCTTCGTTTCCATGGAAGATGATCTTATGCGATTGTTTGGAGGAGATAGATTAAAAAATCTAATGGATCGCTTAAATGTTCCAGACAGTGTTCCACTTGAAACAGGTATTGTATCTAGGTCTATAGAAAGCGCACAGAAGCGAGTTGAAGGAAGAAACTTTGATATAAGACGTCATGTTGTTCGTTATGACGATGTAATGAATAAACATCGAGAAATAATTTATAAGAGGAGGCAGAAGATTCTGGAAAAACTTGCAGGAGAAGAAGATTCGGATCTTGGTGAAAATGATAATGAACAAGTACATCCACTTCATCAGGATATTTTACTGGCTTTGCGTCACGAAGCTAAGTCTATTGTTCAAGCGCATGCTAGATCAAAAGATTCGCATGAATGGGGTCACAAAGAAATCATAGAAAATCTTTCTGCGCTTTCTCCAGAGTTTTCCGATCTTTTATCAGAAGACGATATGAAAGCACTTTCATCTCCAGATAAATTAGAGAAAATAATATCAGATTCATTTATTTCTTATTACGAAAATAAATGTTCAGAAAGTGATCCGAGTGTTGTATCTCAGGCAGAACAAATTGTTACATTACAATCTATAGATACACATTGGATGAATCACATTGATGATATGTCTCATTTAAGAGAGCAGGTTGCTTTCTCTGGGTTTGCTCAAAGAGATCCATTAATTGAATATAAAGATCAAGGCTTTAGGCGCTTTGCACAGCTACTTGTTACTATTGATTCTGTGATTGTCCGTTCTTTAATAGGAGCTAACTTTGAACAATTTGCCCCAATGGCAATGCAAAGAGGAAACGATATAGAAAATCTACAAACCAATGAGGACGATATAGAAGCAGAGCTAGAAGATACTGGAGTTCAAAGAGAGGCAGCCAATCCTGTGTTTATGTCTGGCACATCCACAGGATCTGTGTCACAGAAACAAGTTGTATCTAACAAGGTTGGTCGTAATGATCCTTGCCCATGTGGCAGTGGAAAGAAATATAAGAAGTGCCATGGGAAATAAGAAATCCAATTTAATCATATGCCAAAAATAAAGGATATTGTTGGGCATCAATTACAACTAGAAGAACTAGAGAAGGACATAGCCACACAGAATGTAAGCCATGCATATTTACTTGCAGGGCCAAGGCATATTGGCAAAATGACTATTGCTCATTGGTTTGCATCTAAACTGCTTTTAGATGGTTTAACTTCAGATGAAAAAAAAGCTACAAGCAAAAATATAGAAAAACTAACTCATCCTGATTTATTGGTTATTGATAAATTGTGGGCAGAGGGCAAGTGTGAAGATTTAGATGTGATTTCTAAGTCGTCTAATGTTTCTCAGGCACATAGAAAAAAGAAGGGAAAGACAGCCAAAACAGATACTATTAGTATTGATGACATCCGTTCTTTGCAGGATAGATTGCACGATACATGCTTGGGCAAGTGGCGTTGCTGTATTATTCGTTCTGTAGAAAGAATGAAGGCAGAAGCAGCAAATTCATTTTTGAAAATATTAGAAGAACCACCTCCAAAACTTGTTTTTGTTCTAACGACACAGTCTTTATCTTCTTTGCTGCCTACAGTAGTTTCTAGGACTAGAATTTTACGATGCCATTCAGTTCCTCAAAAAGATCTTTATCCTCTTGTAGAAGGATTAGATAGTGCAGATTCTTCATTCATCTTACATTTAGCACAGGGCGCACCTGGTGTTATTGACCGTTTCCGTAATCATCCAGAGGAACTAGTCGCAGAAAAACAGCTACAGAGCACGGCTCGTCAATTTTGGGATACAACTTCTTTGCAAAAAAGATTATATATTCTGCAGGCTTTAAAAAATAAGGACAAAGAATCAGACGCATTACTTTTTCATTTAGCTCTTGCTTTGCGTGAGCAGCCAATATCAGTCCGAAGTAAATATGCTGATTCATTTTTTGAATTACTTCGTAATAAAAAAACAAATGCTCAAGCACAGCTTCTTTCACAGAATTTTGTATTGGCTTTAGGGTCTTAAATATTATTATTATTTTATAAATCATCGTCGGGATTCTTGCTGGTTTAGCTTTTGGCTGCTAGCCTCGTTTGCCGTTGGTCTATGTATTCGTTCTTCTCGGCTCCTTTGCAGGTATTTGTTTCCTACTTGCCATGCAAGTACTACACCGCAACAGGTCTGTTCGTAAATTTGTTCGTTCTGTAAAACAGCGAGTAAATAATGCAGAACAAAGGGGTGCAGTTTGTATTCCAGAAACAACCGTAGAACGAAATACGTCTCTTCCAATAAAAAGAGCGGTGCATTTGCAAAAGATGAGGTCATTATTGCGTAGGGCAGATAAAGCAGAAGCACAAAAGAAATATGACGAAGCAGAGAAGCTATACATTCAAGCTCTTACTATATTTCCAGATGCTTTTGAGGCACAGGCACAGCTTGCTAGACTGTATTTGCAAACAAATCGAGAGTCTAAGGCTGTTGCTATTTATCAGCAGCTAATTCAGGAACACGATAATGTTTCTTACTACTCAAATTTAGGCCTAGCTCATTTTAGGCTGGGGCAATTCACAGAGGCTTGTGATTTCTATAACAGAGCCCTTTTAAAAGATCCAAGTTCTCCTGATCGTTGTTCTGCATTAGGTCGAGCATATATAGCTGCTGATAAAATAGAAAAAGCTATTCCATTATTAAAAAAGGCAGTAGAAAGAATGCCTAGGGATACGGAATTACTATCTGATCTTGCTTCTTGTTATTTGCATTGTGGTGATAGTGCTAACGCTAGAATTATTTACAGCCAAATAAATAAACTAGAACCATATAATGAATCCGTTAAACAAAAATTAAAGGAATTACGGATAAAAGAAAGCTAATAGATTATTGATCTAATAATTCTACCGTAACGTCTCCTTTAACTTTGGCCTGACAACCAAGGCGTTCTGGGTCTTCTAATATTCCCATATTTTCCTCTCTATCGTTGCGTTCACTTAGATTATTGGAACCCTCTTTAACTGAGCATAGACATGTCGTACAAAAGCCATTGCCTCCACATGCATTTTCTATAGGAACACCAGCATCTAGCCCTATTTGTAGGATGGTTTTTCCATTTTCTGCCTTCACTTCTTTTATTTGATCACCGATGATGAAAGTAACAGTAGACATAATAATTATCTTGGTACGAATGTATATTAATAATACGCAACTTTATTAAAAATCGGTACCTTCTTTCTTCTATATTTTTAACACAAGAGTGTATGAGTCTTGTATTCTGTATTTATGAGCGTTTTAGATATTAATGATCTACATATTTCAGTTGGCGGTAAAGAAGTTGTTCATGGAGTGAATTTAAAAGTTCAGAAGGGAGAAATCCATGCAATTATGGGGCCAAATGGATCAGGAAAATCTTCTCTTATACATGCTCTTATGGGGCATCCTTCTTATTTGGTAACGAAAGGATCTATTAAATTTAATGGCAATGATCTACTTATAAAAAAACCACACGAGCGCGCACAAATGGGTATTTTCCTTGGATTTCAAAATCCAAGAGAAATTGCAGGAGTAACAGTACAAAGATTTTTACATGCTGCATATAATGCGTGTAATCCAGACAAAAAGATGATTTCTCCTATTAAATTTCATGATTTATTAATAAATCATATGAAGGAACTGCATATGGATCCTGTCTTTGCAGATAGATTTTTAAATGTTGGGTTTAGTGGTGGGGAAAAGAAAAAGCTAGAAATTTTACAAATGAAAGTTCTTTGTCCACTGATTGCATTCCTAGATGAGACAGACAGTGGCTTAGATGTAGATGCTCTTCGCGTCGTATCTGATGGGATTTCTTCTATGAAGAATGATAATTTTTCTGCAATCTTAGTAACGCATTATGCTCGGATACTTAATTATATTAAGCCAGATATCGTGCATGTAATGCATAATGGGTCTTTGGTAGAGACTGGTGGAGCAGATTTGGCTAATTCACTAGAAAAAGAAGGATATGCAAGATTCTCTGATTCGTAATATCAGATCAGAGAGTATAATATTTCAGCTTTTTACCCTTATTTATATATGGAAAATACTCAGAATAAACCAGTTATCGTTTCTATTATTGCGGCTATTATATTAGGCGGTTCTTTTATTGCAGGAAAAGTGATTGAAGCAGAACCTAATATGCAACCATCAATTACAGTTCAAGGAGAGGGTAAAATTATGGCAGTGCCAGATATAGCTATGTTGCAGTTTGGAGTACAGACAGGCAGACAAAATACAGCACAAGTTGCAATGGAAGTGCTTACTACAAAAATGAATAATATTATTTCAGAAATTAAATCTTCTGGGGTAGAAGAAAAAGATATTACCACTCAAAATCTTCGTTTAAATCCAGCTTATGACTACACAGATGGAAAAAGAAAAGAGGCAGGATTTGAAGCTAATCAGAACCTGATCGTAAAAGTACGAGATCTAGAACAAATATCAAATATATTAGATGTTGCGATTAGGCAAGGATCTAATCAGGTTGGCGGAGTAAGTTTTACTATTGATGACATAGATGACTTAAGAATCGAGGCAAGAGAAGAGGCAATCGCTGACGCAAAAGATAGGGCACAAAAATTAGCAGATAGCTTGGGGCAAAAATTGGGTGATTTTATAGGATATGGGGAAGGTGGGAATGGTTCATACCCAATGCCAATGATGATGGATGAAAGAGTAATGATGAGCCGTGCTGGTGGAGGATCAGATATGGCTGCGCCTAGTATCCCAGCTGGAGAGCAAGAAATTAACGTAAGTGTTTCTCTTACATACGAGGTTAAATAATTTTAATATCTTTAAATGCGGAGGTTGGAATACCTTCGCATTTTTAGTGCATCCTTAATTGCCCAATTGTCATAAACCCTATTTCATTTGAGTCACCTGTATCACCACTTTTAACTTCTGTAATTGGTAAATTTATACTATCGGAAATCACACCTCCATCCGCTCGCCATACACTATCGTTTATTAGACAATTTGCACTTCCATTTGGCCACATTGTCATCATTGTACTATCCCTTGAATACCAAGCTGAATAGTCTAGTCCTCCGTGTTTTATAACTGACCCATAACATTGACAATATAGATATTGTTCAACATCTGTTGAAACAGAAATAATATTAAGGATATTAGTCATTGCAATATCATAATTTATATTCTTTTCAAAACATCGTGGGACATCACATCCATTAACTTCATATCGGTCTTCCGAATCATGACTAATAATTGTCCATCCTCCACCATCTGTTGTCATATCACATGAAACTTGAAAGGCTGCTTCGCCTCCACTTCCATCTGGGTCGATCCAATAGATTTCATCTCCAATTGAGTTATTTGTATCCAAAATATTCAAACAGGATTCTCCAGGAGTGGCTTCTGTATAGCCAAGTGTTGGCATGCTAGATCTACCTAAGTAAATTGCTTTTACAATAGGAGTTTCACCATCTATATAAGCTTCATACCCTGAATGAAGAGTATTTGTCTCTATTGTGTCTAATGGCATTTCTGCAATATATTCTCCTGCCAGTGCAGTTAAATTTATACAAGATGAATCACTTTCTCCTTCTCTGCATATTTTTACAGAGTTTTCTTCACCCTCAGGTATTTCTGTTGGGTATTCTCCATTATCAATAAGATACTGAGTTAATGCTTTTTGCAATTCATTTACATCATGTCTTCTTCGTGAATCTTTTGCCTTAAGCATTTGATTTGATGGATTGAGTGCAACTACTACAATCCCAGAAAGTATTCCAATAATTCCAATAACCAATAAAAGTTCCAACAAAGTAAACCCGTCTTTTTTGTTTATCTTTTGCACAAAAACACTATATCAAAATCAAATATTTTTGAAAACTATTACTACTCGGCTCGTAACTCTCTAAAAATATCGTCTATTGCCTGTGGGATTTCCTTTAGGCGACCATCGTGAATTATCTCCCAAATAAGCCAAGCGGTTGCAATTCCGCTACATACAATAAATGTAGCCTTTAAAAGCTCTGCATTCATCCATGGGAGTCTATCGAAATCAGATGTTGCAAGAGCTAGAAGCATTGTTACCAAAAGTGAAAGGGGATGTATCCATTTTCGCTTACCAATAAATCTCAAATTCTTATTTAAGCATAGGAATGTCTTATCTTCTGTGACTGTAATTAGTCTCTGTTTGATATTGTAATTATGAGCTACGACTGCAATGTCGGGAGTGGGTAATATTTGATCTTTTGGAAAATGAAAAGAATCTTTTTCTTTTCGCATGGGCTCTGTTTGTACATTTGATGATGACATATAGTGGTTTGGGAATGGGTGTTAACCTATCTAGTACCGTATTTGTATCCAAATAGTCAAACCTACTGAGAAATCTCTCCTTGCTTGTATTAGTGATGATGTTATTTATTCATAACATTTATTTAGTATTTTTTAGAGCTTGTATTTTGTCGAACCTTATTGAACCTCGAGGTTAATGTCGAGATTCAAATACATAGAAAAGTTGCCGCTCTCCTTCTTTATGTACTGTTTTGTCCGTACAATTGCTCCTATATGACACAGGAGGATAATCTTGCGGCAAACCCAGCTCCATATGTAGAGGGGGCTACTAAGGGGCTTAGCGAAGATGTTGTTAGGCGCATTAGTGCATCAAAAAATGAGCCAGAGTGGATGTTAGATCATAGATTAAAAAGTTTAGAGATATTTAATTCGTTTAATATGCCGGATTGGGGTCCTGATTTGTCTGATCTGGATCTGGATTCAATTATTTTTTATGCAGATGCTGGAGCTGGCTTGAATAAAACTTGGGACGATGTCCCAGAGGACATTCGTCGTGTATATGATCGTCTTGGTATTCCACAAGCAGAGCGCAGGATGTTAGCTGGTGTTGGTGCTCAATATGAAAGTGAGATTGTGTATCACAATCTAAAAGAAGAATGGGCTAGCAAAGGAGTAATTTTTCTAAACCTAGATGATGCGATTAAAGAGCATCCAGATCTAGTTCGTGAATATTTTATGAAATGTGTTCCGAGTAGCGATCATATTTTTGCTGCCTTGCATGGAGCCGTATGGAGTGGGGGAACATTCTTATATATTCCAAAGGGTGTTCAGGTGTCAGATCCATTGCAGGCGTATTTTCACATGAATGCACAAAACATGGGTCAATTTGAGCACACTTTAATTGTAGTAGAAGACGGAGCATTAGCTCATTACATAGAGGGATGTAGTGCACCAAGATATGGGAGCCAATCACTACATGCGGGGCTTGTAGAGATATTTATAAAAGAAGGGGCAACATTAAAATATTCCTCTGTAGAAAATTGGAGTAAGGATGTATATAACTTAAACACAAAGCGTGCAATTGTGCAGAAGGATGCATATATAGAATGGATTGGTGGCAATATGGGTTCTGGAGTTACGATGTTATATCCATGTTCAGTTTTGGCAGGGGATAGGGCCAAGTGCAGCCATACATCACTTGCTTTTGCTGGTGAGGGTCAATGGCAAGATGTTGGTGCAAAGATATTTCATATGGCTCCAAACACATCTTCTACAGTCGTATCAAAATCCGTAAGCAAAGATTCTGGTTCAGTAGTTTATAGGGGGGCTATTCATATTGATAAAAATGCACATGGGAGTATGTCTAGTGTTAATTGTGATTCACTTCTTTTAGATGAAGGAAGTCGTACAGAAACAATTCCAGACATTAAGGTTAGTACAAATGATTCAGTAACCTCTCATGAGGCTACAGTTGGTAAGCTTTCAGAAGAAGATATGTATTACCTTGCAAGTAGAGGAGTAGAAGAAAATCAGGCTAAAGCGATGATTGTTCATGGATTTGTAGATCCAATAATAAATGCACTCCCAATGGAATATGCAGTTGAATTAAACAGGCTTATAGATATGGAAATGGAAGATTCTGTAGGTTAACTTATTTAAATATTTATGAATATTGATGTTACTAAAAGTATAGGCAATGTAGAGGAGCATCTCATCCAAGATGAGAATGCTCAAATTGATATTCATATTCATTCAGGGGTAAAAAGCACTTTGCTTATCAGGTTTGAGGAAAAGGTTAGAAAGGCAAAGATTTCAATTCAGATTGATGAAAAAGCCTCTCTTTTATTTTTAGTCTTACAACCAAATATAAATGAGGGTGCTCATGTTCATATAACTCATGAGTGCATAGTCTCTGACTCATCGGAAATTAATTGCATGAGTTTATTATTTAATGGGAATACAACATATGAGCTAGTTTCAAACATTAAAGGATCTAATTCGACTAGCAATATTGATGTTATTTCTTATGCTAATGCAGAGAGTGATCAGCATATTTCTATAAAGAACATTTTTAATTCAAACAATGGAAAAGGAGATATTAATGTTCGATCTATTGCTCAAAATAAAGCAAAAATAAAATGTGATGGTGATGTTCATATCTCTTCCAATGGAGATGGTACATGTGCGAATTTATTAGAAGAAATTCTATTACTAGATAAAGAATGTAGAGCAAAAGCAGTTCCTATGCTTCATATATATTCAAATTCAGTAACATCTAGCCATAGTGCATCAGTAACTAAGATACCAGAGGATGATTATTTTACTTTTGCATCTAGAGGAATAGAGGAAAAAGAAGCCAAAAGAATGTATGCAGAAGGATTCTTGTGTCAGGGGATTTGTGACATGCCAAAAAACACAAAAGAGTTACTTTTGGATCAGGTGCGAATGAATATTTGTATTTAATACAATCTTCACAGCATCGTAGAGTAGAGAGTTAATCCATATCGCTGCTTGAGACGATACAGATTGGACAGGACCTCGTCTTAAGGATATTCACATAGTGAACAGTGCATAAGACGTGGATGTTCTCCTGGTCAATTCCGTTAGCATGGTGATGTTGAACATCGATCAGAGCATGCTCTTCAGGTTATTTCCCTGGTAAGGAAGTGTTCCATCCGCAGGTTCTCCTACGGATACCTTGTTACGACTTACTCCCAGTCAGCAGTCTCACCGTGGTACCCCCTCCGAAGAGTAAGGGTGCTTCGGGCGCTCCTGCCTTCCATGAGTTGACGGGCGGTGAGTACAAGACCCAGGAACATATTCACCGTGACGTGGCTGATTCACGGTTACTAGCGATTCCAGCTTCATGAAGTCGAGTTTCAGACTTCAATCCGAACTGAGGACAGTTTTGATGGGATTGGCTCCCCCTCGCGGGTTGGCTACCCTTTGTGCTGCCCATTGTAGCGCGGGTGTCGCCCCAGACATAAGGGACACGCAGATCTGACGTCATCCTCACCTTCCTCCGCCTTGGAGGCGGCAGTCTCCTATGAAAAAACAACATAGGATGAGGGTTGCGCTCGTTTGCTGACTTAACAGTACATCTCAAGAC
>Ga0209249_1001711_pt1 | contig 19910 bp, 12 predicted proteins | sample SaaInlV_200m_DNA_4_FD_184653 | JGI IMG/M metagenome (GOLD analysis project Ga0209249, IMG submission 184653) | Marine microbial communities from expanding oxygen minimum zones in the Saanich Inlet - SI037_S3LV_200m_DNA (SPAdes) (version 2) | ecosystem: Environmental > Aquatic > Marine >...
ATGGGGTCGGCCCATGAACCTCTCGACTGCGAAGAAGAATACAATTCAGCCCCAAGGTTTTTAGTTTTATCGTACCTGCACCGCGTAAAAATCATTTGTTCGCCTGTAGAAGAAAGGGTTGCAGTTCCTTCTTCGTCAGTTGTGTTAATAATCAGATTGTCATCAAGAAGTTTAGGTTCTTCCCATTTTTGCCGTTGGATCCCAAAGGTTGCCCTGAACAAATCGGCGTAACTCTGCCCGGTAATCAAACTTTCCTTTTTTCCGGTTGCAGCTTTCCTTGTCGATGTAAAAATTACTTCATTATCGCGGCCAGCTACAAAAACCGGGGCAAAATCACTTTCACGCGAGTTTATTTCTTTAACCGGGTTTATAATATGGTTTGTAGGATTAGCTACCCAATCCTGCGTGCTGCTAATGGCTTCCAATCCTGCCAGGGCACGTTCGTCGTTTGGTACCGAATCGAGAAAAATACGGTAATTTTCTATCGATTCTTCGTAATCTTGTGTTGCCCTAAGCATATCGGCATGGTATAAAAGGGCTGTTAGTTCGGGATGTCCTCGGCGAATTGCATTTTTGTAATACAAAGACGCTCTTTCGTAATCGCCAATGTACCGGTAACATTCGGCAATGGCAAAAGTGTAATCCATCCGTTTTGCCCTGTCTTTTTCCTTTCTATTTGCTTTCCTGTACTTTTCAATAGCATTGTAATATTCTCCTATATCATGCGAAAGGAGTGCATCCCTCCCATATTTTCCTGCACTACAGGATCCTAAAATCACTATTATGACAAAAAGTAAAGCTAACCTGACGTAGTTCATACCAATCTTTAATTTCGAAAAGTAAAAGTAAATTATTTTTTTAAACAGTCCTTAAAAATAACGTCAGTTTAACCGGTTAAGTATGTTTTAAAAAACCTGATTTTATTTGAATTGAAATCTGTAAAAAAAGGCCATGCAATTGCACGGCCTTTTTTTCATTTATAAAGTTATTTTAAACTTAATTATCTTACAAATAATAATTCTCGATATTTTGGCAGGGGCCATTTTTCGTTGTCAACAATTAATTCCAATTTGTCGATATGAAAACGAATATCGTCTAAGTATGGTCTAACAGTTTTGTCGTAAACTTCCGATTTCTCAATTATCTCATCAATAACATTTGCCTTTTTCCTTGCTTCAACCATCTCTTTGACCTTTGCTTTTATTGCTGTAATATGCCCACCAATTTCTTTTATCAATTCAATACGGGCGCCAGCAAGTTTTTTAAACTCATCAGCAGAAAAAACTTCTTTTAAGTTTTTTACATTTTCGAGCAACATAGTTTGGTACTGAACAGCCGTGGGAACAATATGGTTTATTGCAATGTCGCCAAGTACACGGGCTTCAATCTGAATTTTCATAATAAACTTTTCGTATTCAACTTCAACCCGGCCACTTAATTCCGATTCGTTGAAAATTCCAATACTTGCAAAAAGGGCTTTGCTTTCGGGGCGCATGTACGCAGAAAGCGATTCAGGGACACTATTTACGTTTGTTAGTCCGCGTTTTGCTGCTTCTTTTACCCAATCGTCGCTGTAACCATCGCCATTAAAACGGATAGGTTTCGATTCAATAATCAGTTCTTTAAGCACCTGGAAAATTGCTTCGTCCTTTTTAACATCTTTCTCAATTAGTGCATCAACAGCTGTTTTAAAATTGTTCAACTGTTTGGTCATTACAGTATTCAACACAATCATTGCCGATGCATTATTTGCTGAAGATCCAACGGCCCGGAATTCGAAGCGGTTACCGGTAAATGCAAATGGTGAAGTTCGGTTTCGGTCTGTGTTGTCGAGGATAATTTCAGGTATCCGGCCAATATTTAGTTTTAGGGCAGTTTTTTCATCCGGGGTCATTTTTCTGTCAACCACAGCTTCTTCCATTAAATCGAGCATTTTTGAAACTTCAGTTCCGAGGAATACCGATAAAATTGAAGGTGGTGCTTCGTTGGCGCCCAGCCGGTGTGAGTTTGGTGCTGTTAAAATACTGGCCCGTAACAAATCCTGGCTATCGTGAACAGCTTTTAAAGTATTAATTACGAAAGTCAAAAATTGTAAATTCGATTTTGGGTTTTTACCCGGGGAATAAAGGTTTACCCCCGTATTGGTAGCAAGCGACCAGTTGTTATGTTTGCCGGAACCGTTAATTCCTGCAAATGGTTTTTCGTGGAATACTACGCGAAATTTATGCCTGCGGGCAACTTTCTGCATAATATCCATAATTAATTGGTTGTGGTCGTTGGCAAGGTTGCATTCCTCGTAAATAGGTGCAAACTCAAACTGGTTTGGAGCAACTTCATTGTGCCTAGTTTTAATTGGAATGCCTAATTTGTATGCCTCATTTTCAACATCTTGCATGTAACGGTTGGCTCTTGTGGGAATAGACGAAAAATAATGATCGTCTAATTGCTGGTCTTTCGACGAAGCATGCCCCATTAAAGTACGGCCAGTTAATACGAGGTCGGGGCGGGCCATGTACAGTGCTTCATCGATTAGGAAATATTCCTGTTCCCATCCTAAATTTGTATGGACAGAGCTTACATTTTTATCGAAATATTGACAAACTGATGTTGCTGCTTTATCAACAGCAGTTAAAGCTCTCAGTAATGGCGTTTTATAATCGAGGGCTTCTCCGGTGTACGAAATAAAAATTGTAGGGATTGTTAAAGTAGTTTCGCTAATAAACGCCGGCGAAGTTGGATCCCAGGCTGTATAACCTCGCGCTTCAAAGGTTTGCCTGATCCCACCACTCGGAAACGAAGAGGCATCGGGTTCCTGTTGTGCCAGCAAACTTCCTGAAAAGGATTCAATTACTGAACCATCCGCCCCGTGAACAATAAATGCATCGTGTTTCTCTGCTGTTCCGTCGGTTAAAGGATGAAACCAGTGTGTGTAATGTGTAGCCCCGTTTTCAATGGCCCAGGCTTTCATTCCCTGGGCAACCTGGTCGGCCATTTTCCTATCAATGGTAGTACCTTTCCCAATAGCATCGGTTACCGCCTTAAAGGCTTCTTTCGATAAGTACTTTTTCATTTTTGCCTGGTCGAATACCATCATTCCGTAATAATCCGATATCAGGTTCTCTTCACGTACTACTTCAACAGTTTTACGGTTGAGGACTTCTTGCATTGCGTTAAATCTGAATTCTGCCATGTCGTTTTTTTTTATCGATTTTTTATTCTCAGCATCAAAAATATAATTTTCTATAACGGAGGTGTGTAATTTTATATAGCTATTTCAAAAATTTAATAATATTTTTACACAGAGGTGGTTTTTTGTGGGGGTAGTTGTAAAAATTACTTTATTTTATATAATTCAAATAATATGTTGTAATCATTTAAACAAACGATCTTTTATTTTAGAGATGCCCTTAAAATTGAACCAAATTATCTTTTTTGAACTTTTTCTCATTTTACTTGTAATTCCGAATTAGGTATTTAATACTAATTTAGCACTCAAATTCATCTCATTATTTGAATTTGAACAAATCAGTTTAAACTTATAAAGATGATTACAAACAGGCGTAATTTTATTAAAACAAGCAGTGCGGCCATGGCTGGGGGTTTGATTTTACCCCCACTTATGAATTCGTGCCAAAACGTACAAATCTCAGAAAACGTGAAAAGTTATTTAGACCATTTTGAAGTTTCTACCGAAATGTTGCAGAAAGTAATTGCAACAGCAATGAACAAAGGCGGCGACTATGCCGACCTGTTTTTTGAACATAAAATCTCAAATAGTCTTGGGCTGGAAGACGGAAAAGTAAATAAGGCTTATTCAAACATTGATTATGGAGTTGGAATAAGGGTGTTGAAAGGCGACCAAACCGGTTTTGCATATTCCGAATCAATTTCGCCTGATGAAATGTTGAATGCCGCAAAAATGGCAGCAAACATTGCAAACAGCAATGCCAGTATTAGCATGGGGGAGGTAAATGAAAAAATCCCATCAAGTTATTATCCGATTTTAAACAAATGGGAGGATGTTTCGGTAAAAGATAAAGTTCCGTTCGTTCAAAAAATTAACGACAAAGTTTTTAGTCTCGATGAAAAAGTATTAAAAGTAAATGCCTTTTTGAACGACGAAACAAGCTATGTTTTATTCTATAATTCTGAAGGCAGGTTAACTTATGATTACCGGCCCATGATTAGTTTTGGCGTGGTTTGCATTATGCAAAAAGGCGATCAGATTGAAAATGCTTATTCTGCACGCTCGTTCAGAAAAGGGTTTGAATGGTTAAGTGACGATTTAGTTGACGAACTGGCAAAAGAAGCTGTTGAACGGACGAATATTTTATTTGAAGCTACAAAACCCAAAGCCGGTGAAATGCCTGTTGTAATGGGCGCCGGGGGATCGGGAATTTTATTGCACGAAGCCATTGGACATACTTTTGAAGCCGATTTTAACAGAAAGGGGACGTCTATCTTCAGCGATAAAATGGGCAAAAAAGTGGCTGAAAGTTATATTAATATAATTGACGATGGAACACTCGAAAACAATCGCGGCTCAATCAATGTTGACGATGAGGGGAACGATGTTGAAAAAACTTATCTGGTAAAAGATGGAGTCCTAAATAGTTACATTCACGACCGGATTAGTTCGAAACATTATAAAGTCAATCCCACCGGAAACGGCCGCCGCGAATCGTTCCGGCATATTCCGCTACCAAGAATGCGCTCGACATACATGGAAGTTGGGCCTCATTCAAAAGACGACATCATTTCCAATGTCGATTACGGTGTTTACGTCGATAATTTTAGCAACGGACAAGTTCAAATAGGAGCCGGTGATTTTACATTCTTTGTAAAATCGGGTTACCTCATCGAAAAAGGTAAAATAACACAGCCTATAAAAGACATAAATATTATTGGAAACGGGCCACAGGCATTAGCCGATATTTCGATGGCTGCCAACGATTATCTTATTGATAACGGAACCTGGACTTGTGGAAAAGACGGACAATCGGTTCCGGTAACATGCGGATTACCAACAGTTCTTGTGAAAAAATTAACCGTTGGCGGAACAAATGCATAAACCAATTGAAAGTTTAATGTTGAAAGTTTAAAGTTATGACAAAAGAAGAAAAATATATATTATCTAAATGGGCTATGGACCACGCTCTAAAAAATGGTGCACAGCAGGCAAGCGTAAGTATTTCAGATAGCCGGAGCAGTAGCATAGAAGTACGCGATGAAAAAATCGACAAACTGGAACAGGCAATTCAAAGCAGTCTTTCAATCCGGCTGTTTGTTGATAAAAGATATTCGGCACATTCTACTAACAGAATTAATAAAAAGGAGCTTGCACGTTTTATTGAAGAGGCAATTGCAGGGACGAAATTCTTGTCGGAAGATGAATTCAGGGCCTTGCCGGAACCTAGTTTGTATTACAAAGGTGATGGCTCCGATTTAAATACATTAGATACAAACTTCGATAAAGTTAATCCGGAAAAGAAAATTGAAATTGCTTTTGCTGCCGAAAAAGAAGCATTGGGGAAAGATGAAAGGATTATTTCGGTTTCCGCATCGTATTACGATGGTTTGAGTAGCAGGGTGATGGTTACCAGTAATGGTTTCGAAGGAGATACTTCAAATTCATATTACGGATTAAATGCTTCGGTATCTGTAAAAGGTAAAGATGCCCGGCCTGAATCATATTGGGGCGAGAGTGCTATTTTCTTCGAAAAGCTTAAAAAGCAGGGTGCAGGTAAAAAAGCCCTCAAACGGGCTTTGGAAAAAATAGGACAAGAAAAAATAGCTTCTGATAAATTGCCAATGATTGTTGAAAACAGGCTGGTAGGCCGTATTTTCGGGCCATTGATTTCGGCATTAAGCGGTTCTGCAATTCAACAAAAAAATTCATTTTTAATCGATAAACTTGGCGAAAAAGTTGTATCCGAAAAATTGACTTTAACCGACGATCCGTTTATTGTTTCGGGGCGGGGTTCCCGCTTATTTGACAACGAAGGCCTGGCTACAAAAAAGCGTCCGGTATTCGATAAAGGAGTACTTAAAACCTATTACATCGATACCTATTATGGTAAAAAACTGGAAATGGATCCCACAAGCGGAGGAACTACCAACCTGGTTTTCGAAATCGGAGATAAAAATTTGGAGGGATTAATTGCCTCTGTTGAAAAGGGTATATTAGTTACTGGTTTCAATGGTGGCAACAGTAACGGGACAACAGGTGATTTCTCTTACGGCATTGAAGGGTTTTTAATTGAAAAAGGCAAATTAGTTCAGGCTGTTTCCGAAATGAATATTACCGGAAACATGCTTGATCTTTGGTCAAATATTGGCGAAATTGGCAACGATGCAAACAAAGACTCATCGTGGCTCACTCCCTCAGTTTTGTTTGAAGGTGTTGACTTTAGTGGGATTTGATTGTCGATAGATTCTAAATTTAAAATGTATCATAAAAAAACTGCTTTTTAAAAAAGGCAGTTTTTTTTTGCTCATTAACTTCAAATTCCTGACAAACCTCAATAAATTTCATCAAATAGCTTTGTTCTTTTGCGCGCAATTAAAACCTGCTCAATTAAAAGTGATGTTTAAAAATACAACGACAATGAACAACAAGATAGGAGCAACTATTAAAGATTATCTGATAATCACTTTCGGACTTTTGGTTTTTACAATTGGGTGGGTAGTTTTTATAATTCCTGCCGAAATTACTGGTGGAGGAATTAGTGGTGTTGCAGCAGTAATTTTTTATGCAACAAAAATTCCTGTAAGTATTTCCTTTTTGGCAATAAATATAGTTTTGGTTTTGATTGCCATAAAAATTCTGGGTGCAAATTTTGGTGTAAAAACTATTTTTAGTATTGCGGTATTAACAGGGTTTTTTGCACTGTTTCAGGATGTTGTAAAAGAACCTATTGTAGATGATACTTTTCTTTCGGCAGTTTTAGGTGGAATGTCGGGTGGAATTGGTTTGGGCATTGTTTTTTCGCGCGGGGGCAGCACCGGGGGAACAGATATTTTTGCAATGATTATAAATAAATATCGAAATGTTAGTCCCGGGCGAGTTATAATGCTTGCCGATGTTATTATTATTGCCTCCTCTTATTTTGTATTTCAATCGCTTGAAAAACTGGTTTACGGTTATGTGGTCATGTGGGTGGTTTCTTATACACTCGATTCGTTTTTAAGCGGTGCAAACCGATCGGCACAAATGTTTATTGTTTCGGAAAATTTTGAAGAAATAGCAGAATTTATAAATACCGAAGCTACCCGTGGAGTTACTTTGCTGGATGGAACCGGTTGGTACACAAAAGAAAAGACAAAAGTGTTAATGTCGGTAGTCAGGAAAAAAGAAACGGGTGCAATTTTTAGAAAAATAAAGGAGATTGATCCTGACGCTTTTATTTCAATGGGAAGTGTAATGGGTGTTTATGGGCAGGGTTTCGATAAGATAAAATTTTAACTTTTGAAATTCTAAAATGAGTCCACTCCGAAAAGTATCTTTTGCCACTAAATCTCTAAAACACTAAATTTCACTAAAATATAACAGTTCGTTTTCTGCGCTTTATGAGTTTTTGTGCTTTTGTGTTTTTGTGGCATTTCCACATTTTTTACTTTTCGGAACAGACTCTAAAGTGAAGATCAAAATTCAATTAGTTTCCAAAAATCAAATTTTATAATTTTAATTTTTTATTGTTTGGTAAATTGTTAATTGAGATTTATTTGCTTTTTGAATTTTGAGATTTGTAATTTTCTTTACTAAAACTCTAATTCCATTAGTTTTTCTATTTTTGCGTTTTAATTGAAATTATCAATGAACAAACATATTAAGTTAATTTTTGTGCTGATGGGATTTGTTTTGGCAATTCATTCTTTTTATTCATGCCAAAGTAAAAAAGAACAAATAGCCGAGGAAGTTCAGGTTGATACCCTGCTGGTGAAAGAGCTGGTATTAAAGTTCGGACTTCCGGTTGATTCATTTCAACTCGAAACCGGAATTGTAAAACCCAATCAATATCTTAGTCAGATTTTAAATGCAAAAGGTGTTGGAATGGGCGATATCGATAAAATCGCCCGCAAATCGAAACCCATTTTCGATGTTCGTAAAATAAGAAGCGGGAACAAATACACTTTTTTTTTAGGCACTGATTCTGTAAAAACAGCTAAATATTTTGTTTATGAAAATTCGGCAACAGAATATTTTGTTTACGAATTGTTTGATACCCTCAGGGTATATAAAGGAGTAAAAAATATACAAATCAGTGTACGTACTTTGGCAGGTGTTGTTGAGTCTTCGCTATGGAATGCCCTGAAAGATATTGGGCAGGATCCGTTGTTGTCGCTTGAATTATCTGAAATTTTTGCATGGACCATCGATTTTTTTGCCATCCAGAAAGGTGATCGGTTCCGTGTTATTTATGATGAATACATTGTTGATTCAACTTCAATTGGTATCGGCAAAATTTACGCCGTTCAGTTCGATCATTATGGCGGGGAGAATTATGCTTTTAGGTTTAATCAAAAAGATACAATTGGATATTTTGATGATAAAGGGAAAAGTTTACAAAAAGAATTTTTAAAAGCCCCGTTAAAATTTTCCAGAATCAGTTCTCGTTTTTCACGTAGCCGCATGCACCCGGTATTACGGATTCGAAGGCCACACTTAGGTGTTGACTATGCCGCACCACGCGGAACGCCGGTAATGAGTATTGGCGAAGGAACCGTTGTTGCCCGTTCGTACCAAAGGGGCGGCGGCGGGAATTATGTAAAAATAAAGCACAATTCTGTTTACACAACTACTTATATGCATTTGTCGGGGTTTGCAAAAGGAATAACCGTAGGAAGCCGGGTTCAGCAAAGCGATGTAATTGGCTACGTTGGGTCAACAGGTTTGTCAACAGGGCCACATTTAGATTTTAGGATAAGCAAAAACGGCAGCCTTGTCGATCCTTTAACAATAAAATCGGAACCAAAAGAAGATGTAAAAGAAATGTATATGCCTTTGTATGTTGGTTTTAAAGATTCCTTACTAACTGAACTTCAGAAAATTAAGTGGGAAGGGGAAATTTTGGTTGATGCTGAATAATTGTTTAGTCTTATCCTAACCAGGTGAAACGGGAAAAGAGAAATCTCAAATAAATTCCAAACTATACATAATTATGTTGCACGTAATTTGTAATTTTGGGTAGTAAATCAACAACTATAAAAACAGAATTAATACAACGCCATTGTTTTAAGGATTTACAGTTATTATTGTTCTTTGGTAGCTTGTAAGGTTTGGCTCACCGTTGTCGGTTACGGCAACTATTAAATGAATCGATTTTTGTTTCGTTACTTTTGGTGCTTTAAAAGATATTTTTGCCTTGTCTTTTTCTTTTAATTCAATTTTTGATGAAAAATTTCCTGCTTCACGATAATAAATCCATTCAAATGTTAATTCATTTTGGTCGGGGTCGAAAGATGTTGATGCATCCAAGTCAACCATTTCGTCCGATTTAACGGTAATATTATTTAGTTGATTTAATCTTACAATTGGTGCGTGGTTTGCATTTTCAAACGAAGATATGCACCAATCCATTCTGGCAGCAAAATCATTTTGAAAATGAGTGCGCCAGCGCCAAATTGTAGCTTGTTCAGTTATAAAGTCTATTCCGTCTGCTTTTACCCAATCCCTGGCATTTGTCCAGATTGGGCGTGTTTCGGGTTCATGAAAATAGATTTGGGTATGTGGTTGGTACAGCTCGTAACGGCCACCCCACGATCCCCAATTTGGATTTTCAGGCGAACCAAGCCCGTTGTTTATCAGGTACATAAACGAAGGGCTATCTCCTTCCATAATATAGGCCACATCAGGATATTGTTCTCCCAAAGCACCATGATTAATCTGAATGTTTTTGTCAACCCAATCGTTATCGACAATATATTTGTTTGCACCGCTGGGAAAATGATAATGCCTTTCACCCGAAATTCCTGTCCAGGTGGCGTAATAATAACTATCTGCTCCACCCTCGTGATAGCCGGGGCTAACAATATAAAACAGTTCTTTAAAAGTATTTCGGATCCAGGGGCCCGAATTATCTTGATCGGAGATTGTGTAAACCCGTAGTTTTTTAACAAATTTTTCTACTTCTGCTCCCGAGCGGGTGTTTTTAACTTTCCAGAGTGCCTGGGCCAGACAATTTGAACCACCCCAGATCGGTACCCAAACCGGCCGGGGATCATCTTTGTCAACAGTTTTAATGATCCAGTCAGAACCTTCCGAATCTTTTCCTTTTCCAACGGCGTTCATCCCAAAATCGGTATAACCTTTTTTAATACGTTCTTTTAAAAAAGAATGTTCAGGATATCCTGATTCATGTTTTTCAAGATTATCGCGGACTTCTCCATATGCATCCACAATTTCATGAATTCGCCAATCTGCTACTTTATCGCGTTGCCAGCAAGAGGTTGTTGCTACAATTCCTTCCACATCAAATTGATTGGAATAGAGTAAAAAGCGCACCAGCGATTCTGCATCATCAGGTTCATTTTCTATATCGGTTAAAATCAATATTCGGTGTTTGTCAGGTTTATTATCTTTTCCAAACGAATAAAAAGGTATTGAAAAATAAAAAAGCAGAATAAAAAGAAGTAATGGTTTCATAAGTTTAAAAATTGTTGGGAAGATGGTGGAAGCAAGTTGATTGATGCGAACCAAAAACCTAATCATCCCTTTGTAATTATTGCAAAATCAATATTGTTTCAAATGTATAAAAATGTTTGTTTTTAAGATCTCAAATGTCTGTCCCCGATAAATCGGCAGAATCCCAATAAATTAAAAATAAGCCTCTTTTGTTATTTTTTAATGTGTTTTAGTTTTATTTCAAATATAATAAAAACCAAAAACCAGAAGACTGTTTCGATTCTGTTTTTTTGAATTAAATGACCCTTACAGAAGTAATACCGATTTAACAACCAAATGTCGCATACTTTCGTTTTACTCAGCATACTCCTTTGTTGTAGTATCGGCATTAACCATTATAAACTTCGAAATTGCCATGCGGCATTTCAAAGTACAATTGGTATAATGCGGAAAGTTGGTTTAACGAGAATCATACAAATTTTTCAAGGAAAACCCAACACGGCACTAATGAAAAAGTCGGGTAATAAATTTGTAAATTCAAATCATTTTTTAATAACTTATTTTGTTTTAACAAAAACAGAGTAACTTTAAAAACTAAACAAATCCTAAATTAAACAACAATGAATAAGTTTGCAATACTGTTTTTTTTATCGATGCTGATTATTTTAAATTCATGTAATTTAAAAGAAAGCGGGCAACTTAATATGGAAAAATATTTTGCCTGGTGCATTGTTCCTTTCGATAATCAAAACCGCACACCTGAACAGCGAATTGAAATGTTAAAGGAACTTGGTTTTGTTTCGTATGCGTACGATTACCGTGAAAAACATTTACCAGAAATGGCAAAAGAATTTAATTTGGCTGCTGATAACGGAATTCAAGTAAATGCTGTTTGGTTGTGGATTGATAAGAACGATTCGATTGGAAATCTTACCCAAAATAATCTGAAAGTTTTGCAGTCGATAAAAGAATCGGGATTAAAAACACAAATCTGGATGAGTTACCCTGAGGATTACTTCAATTCGATGACTGATGAGGAAAGTCTGTATTCTGCGATAATGATGATTTCATATTTGAGCGAACTTGCAGAAGAATTGGAATGTAAAGTAGGTCTTTACAATCATGGAGGGTGGTTTGGTAATCCAGACAATTTGGTGAAAATTGTGGAAGGATTACCTCATAGTGATGTTGGAATTATTTTCAATTTTCATCATGCACACCATTTACTTGACGATTATTCGGCTCTTGTTGAAAATATGTTACCACATCTTTGGGCAGTCAATTTAAATGGAATGAATCGGGAAGGTCCTAAAATTTTAACTATTGGTGAAGGTAGTGAAGAAAAGCAGATGTTAGAATTGTTAAAAGAAAAGGGTTACAAAGGGCTTTTTGGAATTTTGGGTCACCGGACAGACGCAGATGTAAAAGAAGTTCTGGATGGAAATTTAAGGGGATTAGAATCAATACTCCAATAATAAAAAGACCGACGTTTAAAAAACTTCGGTCTTTTTATTTCAGAATTCCGACTTTTATTACCAGGTCCTGTTTTTCATATATTCATCTAATTCCTCGCGCGACATTGGAAGCGAATCTTTATTTTTATCGAGCCATTTTATAAATGCGTTTTTGATATCGTCGGTCCATTGAGTGTCGATCTGCCCCGGAGTATAAACTCCTTCTTTAAGCATTTGAATACCAAATCTATCACGGAGTGCTATAAATTCGCCGGTAATTACAACTTTCTGAACTAAATGTGCAGGGATAAAAATCACACCTTCGCGTTTCGCTAAAACAACATCGCCAGGAACACAGGAAGCCCTTCCGATCCCGATTGGGACATTAATCCCGGTTACCATCATTTCCATAATAAAGGTTGGATCGAAACCCCGAACAAATGCATTGAAACCTTCAATTTTTGAAAGTCCTTCCAAATCGCGGGCGCCGGCATCTAACACTACACCAGTTTTTGATTTTGCGTAAATTGAGTTTCCGAGATTATCGCCAATTAAAGTACCGTTAAAGACTTTTCCAAATCCATCAGCAACATAAACATCGCGTTCTTTTAACATGTCGATTGGCCAGGAATTTGATGGACCAATCCGACCTTGTTTTTCACCCATTTTTTGAATATTGTCTTTTAATTCAGGGCGGTTTGGCATGTATTGAACTGTTAATGCGCGGCCCACAAATGGCTTGTCATTAATCATTTCCCAACCACCTTCAAATTGGTTGTGATAACCCTCGCCGCGTAAAACCCCCCAAGCTTCTTCAATCGATAGATTTAATAAACGATCCATTAAATCATCGGAAACCAATGGACGGCCACTGACATCGCGTTCACCTTCCCATTTTGGGGTGTAAAATTCCATTAACTCTTTTGAAGGTTCGATTTGAGCAAAACAGAAGCTATTTACTGCTATAAAAATTGTGCTTAGTAAAAATAGTTTTTTCATGATATTATGATTTAATGTTTATTAATTCTTTATGTAACTCAGTTCTGCTCTGTAATAATTTTTTAACCGCAAATAACACAATGGTTTTCGCAAAGACTGCTAAGTTTTTTCTTCACTTCTGACTTCTGACTTCCGACTTCCGACTTCTTTACCTCTCCACCAGGTTGCCAACGACGAACCAGTAATATTCATCATTGGGCCAAATACAGCCGGGGCCAAGCCAACCGTTGCAACTTTCCCCATTTGAAGTGCAAGTCCGGAAGCAAGTCCACCGTTTTGCATACCCACTTCCAGGGCAATTGTGCGGCAGTCGTTTTCATTCATTTTTAATATAAATCGTGCAACCGAATAACCCAAACCGTAACCAAACATGTTTTGCATAAAACAGGCAAGAATAAGTAATAACCCAACTTCCAATAAACTGTCGCGGCCGGCAGCCGTAATTACAACGATTATAATTCCAATTGCCAGCATCGAAATAAAAGCAAGAACTTTACTTAATCCTTCGTTATTTCCTTTTGCCATGTATTTAAAGAGAAAAGCTCCCGCAATCGGTAAAACCAAAAACCAAAAAACATCAATCGAAATTCCTTTAATAAATTCCATAATTGAAATTTCGGATGTTTGAAATGCAATAAAATTTCGAAGCAGAATAATCAGAAAATAACTTAGCAGTTGAATGATTTTTCCTTTCACTGAAACTTTTGAAAGAGAGAAAATATTAAAAATAAGACCTGCCACAATTGGCAAAATTACCATGTTAAAAATCCCCAACATCATATTCCAGAAATCGACTTCGATAAACTGTCCGGCTAAAGTTTTCATTAAAAATGGTGTTAACAGAGGCGAAAGTAAAGTAGCAAAAGCAGTTAAAGTTACTGATAATGCAAGGTTTGCCTTGGCTAAAAACGACATAACATTCGATGCTAAACCGCTGGGCGATGAACCTACTAATATTACTCCGGCAGCAATTTCAGGCGGAAAATTAAATAAGATTGCAATAGAAACTCCAATAAAGGGCATAATGGTAAATTGACAAATTACCCCGGCAATTACTCCTTTTGGCATTTTTATCACTCCGGCAAAATCTTTTAAACTCATTTGAGATCCCATTCCAAACATAATAATTTGCAACAAAGGGACAATCAGTCCTTTTAATTCGAAATTACCATACGACAAAAAAAACTGGGGATAATACATGGAAACCGTAACCGCAGTAAAAATCCAGATTGAGTATGAAAATCCTTTAAATAAAGAAAATCCACGAACCGCAATTGCCAGACTAACAAATCCCAGAATTAAAAATGGACCTGTTTGATTGGGTTTCTCTGTTATAATTAGAATAACAAATACTACAAAAAGCAATATTGAAATAAACAGAAGCGAACGGTAAATATTATTTGATTTCAAAATGTCTCATTTTTTTGTCATTTCGACGATGCAGAAGGAGAAATCCCTTTTAATGAAAAGATTTCTCAGTTGTGCCTCCTTCGAAATGACAAGGTTTATAAATTTAACTCCACTGTCTATCCCACGAATCCCGTTTGTTCCATTCTTCTGTTGGAGCAAAAAGTTTTTCGCCCTCTTTTAAATGTTCTTTTACAACATCTTCATTGAGGTCAATTCCTAAACCCGGTTTTTCAGGAACTGGTGCAAATCCATTAACAACCAATGGTTTGTCTCCGGTAACATAATCTTCCCAATACGGTGTGTCAACATCATGATGTTCCAATGCAACAAAGTTTTGAGTTGCTGCTGCGCAATGTACATTTGCCATAAACGAAACCGGAGTTCCTGCAAAGTGCATAGCCATGGCAATCCCTTTTTCTTCAGCATAATCGCCAATTTTTTTGGTTTCCAACAATCCACCTGCCGAAGCTAAATCGGGATGAACCATGTCAACAGCGCGTTCATCACATAATTTTATAAATGCTTCTTTCCCATAAATATCTTCACCTGTTAAAGTAGGTGTATTAATTGCCTGTGTTATTTCTTTCCACTTTTCAGTGTAAAACCACGGAACCATATCTTCTAACCAGGCAAGTTGGTATTTCTCTACCGCATTTCCTAAACGGATTGCTGTGTTGGTATCAAAATGTCCGAAATGGTCGGCTGACATCGGAATTTCATAACCCACAATTTCGCGAACCTGATGAACATATTCCACCATTTTTTCAAGTCCCAAATCCGTTATTTGAATTCTTGTGAAAGGGTGTTTTGTGTTACTTAAATTACCCAATTTGTTCTGATTCCATTCGCTTTGCCCACTCCAGAATTTTTCGCCAATTAATGCACCGGGTATATCTTTTATTAAACCAACACCAAAATCCATTTTCAGGAAAGTGTATCCCTGTTCCATTCTGTGCTTCATTCGTTGCGCATAAACTGCCGGATCTTTTGAAGATGGAGTGTCGGCATAAATTCTCACTTTGTCGCGATATTTTCCGCCGAGTAATTGATAAGCAGGCACGCCATAAGCTTTTCCTGCCAAATCCCACAAACACATTTCAACACCCGAAACCCCACCACCTTGCCGACCATGATCGCCAAACTGTTTAATGGCCTTAAAAATCTGCTCAACATTACATGGATTCAAGCCTAACAAACGACTTTTTAAAAATAGTGCGTATCGTGGATCTGCAATGTCGCGTACTTCGCCTAAACCATAAATATCCTGGTTGGTGTACATTTTAAGGATTGGCCCATCTTTGGTGTGAGCCACACGTAAGTCGGTAATTTTTAAATCGGTAGGACTGGAACTGCGACTTACTTTTTGTGTTGTAAATTCAATTGCTGCTGCCGCATCGTTCGATTTAGCCAGGAAAGCAATTCCCAACCCGGCCAGTGCTGACTTTTGTAAAAACTGTCGGCGGTCAGACTTGAAATTTGAATTCTCTCTAAAAATTTTCTTGAGATTAGCTTTCATAATTTAGTTGTTAGGTTAATCCTGTTTTAGAAAAAAATAATTGTAAAAGTGTCACTGCTAATATAACTAAAAAATACTTTAATTTGAGGGAAGGAAGAATGGTAAAAGGAAAAACAATTGGTTCCTTAATTCTAAAAATACCGTTTTTAAAACAGACTTTTAAATCATTGTAAACATTTTGCATTACTTGCAAAAACACATAGTTTAAAGTGATTATGCTGCTAATTTTGCATTTATAATATTTCGATAAAAAAAATTATGCTTGTTTTTTGATTAAGGAGCATTGATTTTGATGCCACTAATTCCATTTAATAACTAAGCAATTTTTATAATATACCACCTTTGGATTCTTTTCCTTGTCACAATACAAAAATTGACGTACGAAAAAAAAGAGGCTAAATACAATTTGTTTCACCAAGGATTTATTTCAAAATAAAAAAAGGGTTAGACAAACGTCTAACCCTTTGATTTTCAGGTAGCGAGAGGGCGACTTGAACGCCCGACCTCGTGATTATGAATCACGCGCTCTAACCAGCTGAGCTACCTCGCCATTATTTCAATTTATAAGTTGGTGGAAACACTGTTAAATTAACTACAAACTTTAACCAGCAGATTACCTTGCCAAATCCTTTAAATTTTGCCGTGCAAATATAATATTTATTTCTATTTACATTTGTATTTGAAATAAAAATTACCTCAAAATTTTGACATGCTTTGTGATAGGTCGTCAAAATAAAACTGAATCAAAAAGATCCTAATAAAATAATTTTTTCATTCGGTTTTTTCAATAAATTGCAGCCTTCAAACAGATTATTTATGAAAATCATTAAAATTCTATCTTTTAGCAAATTAATTCTTTTACTTCTTTTGCAAGGATTTCTCTCGTGTATAAATTATCCTGGTCAGGCGCAAGGCCACGATAGTCAGCAATGGGGCGAAAAATTCACCCGGAATATGATTTCGAATGAAACAGGGTTGCCCGATTCATTTAACCCTGAAACTGGCGAGAATATAAAGTGGGAGGTATCGATTGGTAGCCATGGTTATGCTTCACCAGTAATTTCAGAAGGAAAAGTTTTGATAGGTGCAAACAATGCTGACGAACGCGATCCACGTTTTGAAGGCGACCGCGGCACTTTACTTTGTTTAAACGAATCGGATGGCAGTTTGAACTGGCAATTAATAGTTCCGCGAATTGAAGGGGACCGTCACAACGACTGGCCGATGATTGGTATTTGTTCTCCGCCTACAGTAGAGGAAGATCGTGTTTATATTCTTACAAATCGGTCTGAAGTACTTTGCCTCGATTTAAACGGGCAAGCAGATGGAAACGATGGACGTTTCCAGGGAGAAGGTTGGTTTATGGCAAAGTCGGGAGAATTTGCTCATGAAGTTACTTCAAAAGATGCGGATATTCTTTGGTCGTACGACATGAAATTGGAATTAGGATTAAGTCCACACGATTCGCCGCATGCTTCAATATTACTGGATGGAGACTACCTTTACCTGAACACTTGCAATGGAGTGGATTACCGTCATTTAGAGACCACTGGTTTAAACGCTCCGAGTTTAATTGCACTCGACAAAAAAACAGGTAGGCTGGTTGCAAAAGACGATGAAAACTTTGGCCCACGCATTTTTCACTCTTCGTGGTCGTCGCCGTCAATGGCAGAAGTAAATAATCAGAAATTACTTTTTTACCCTGGCCCCGATGGAATATTATATGCTTTCGAAGCACTTGAACAATCAGTATCGCGCGAAAAAGTTCATTCGTTTAAAAAAGTCTGGCAGCTCGATTGCGACCCGGCCGCTCCAAAAGAAAATATTCATGATTATTTAAAAAACAGGGAAGAAAGCCCCATTAATTTTATGGGAATGCCAGTATTCTATAATAACCGGATTTATGTAACCGGTGGCGGAGATATTTGGTGGGGAAAAAAAGAAGCCTGGCTTAAATGTATCGATGCCACAAATGGCAAAGAAATCTGGACGGCTGAACTTGAAGAACATTCAGCTTCAACACCGGCAATTTCTAAAGGATTGGTTTATGTTACCGACTGTGGCAAAAACCTGCATTGTATTGATACCGAAAATGGGGACTCGTATTGGAAACATAAATTAAAAATGGATTCGTGGAGTTCTGCCCTGGTGGCTGACGGTAAAGTTTTTGTGGGTTCGCGCGGTAAGGATTTCTGGATTCTTGAAGACGGTAAGGAAATAAATGTTTTGGAATCAAAAATTTTAGATAGTTCTATTCATTCGTCGCCAGTGGCTGCAAACGGTGTACTTTATATTTCTACCATGAACCGGCTTTACGCGATAGAACAACAGAATAAGCCATAATTTTTTGAAAGATTAAAATACCCCCATCTACAAAGAATAAAATTATTTGTTAAAAGATTTTTGCCCCTTTCGTATTGTTCAACCAAAATTGAACAAACATTTGTATTTTACTAACATTCTAATAACTTTACTTCTATAATTTTAAAAGTAAACCTAACTAATTCAATTATGGAAACATCAATGCTGGTTCTTGTCATTTTATTTATTACTACGCCAATTCTGGTTATTTACATTGAAGGAAAGTATGCAATACTAAAAAAAGTAGGTGCAGTTTTAATTTGTTATGGAATTGGATTAGTTGTTGGAAACATTGACATTCTTCCTGAAGGTGCAGATAAGTACCAGGATATATTAACTAGTATTACCATTCCTTTAGCTTTGCCGCTTATTCTATTTTCAATGGATGTAAAAAAGTGGCTTAAAAATGCCGGCTCCGCATTTTCTTCTCTTGCAATCGGATTATTTACAGTCTTAGTTATGATTTTTGTAGGCTACTGGATTTTTAAAGACAGCATCAACGATATTTGGAAAGTATCTGGGATGCTTGTTGGTGTTTACACAGGTGGCACTCCAAACATGGCTGCTATGAAAACAGCCCTCGATGTTCCGCAAGAGTTATATATTTTAACCCATACTTACGAAATGATGCTGGGTGCAATTTATCTTGTTTTTATTCTTTCAATTGGGCAACGAGTATTTTTATGGATTTTACCTGCCTATAAATCGCCAAATAAAGGACCAAAAGTTCAAGTGGGTGAGTTGCACCTTGAAGATGATTTTGAATCGTATGATGGGATTTTTACAAAAAAAACTTTCTTGCCACTGCTTGGTGCTTTCGGACTTTCCGTTGCAATTTTGGGTGCCAGTTATGGTCTCAGCAGATTTTTCTCACCCGAATTTGCTAACGCAGCTATAATTATTTTTATTACCACTTTTGGAGTTGCATTTTCCTTTGTGCCTAAAATTAAAGCCATCAAAAAAACATTTCAATTAGGTATGTATATTATTCTGATTTTTTGTTTGGCGGTTGCATCCATGGCCGATGTCAGCAAGCTGGCAGATATATCGTTTTCGTTATTTTATTATGTAGGAATAGCAATGTTTGGCTCGCATATTTTACATGTACTAATTGCACGAATATTTAAAATAGATGCCGATACTGTAATTATTTCGGGAAGTGCACTAATTTGTTCGCCGCCTTTTGTACCGGTTGTTGCCGCTGCGTTAAAAAATAAAGAAATTATTTTAACAGGAATGATAGTTGGAGTTGCAGGATATGCAATTGGTAATTATTTGGGAATTTTTATCGCTTATCTTTTGAAGTAAATTGTTTTTAAATCGTTACATACAAAAAGGGGCTTTACAAAAGTTCATTCTGATGTTATTCTGAGTGGTCACTTAATTTTATTCGGCATAGTGAGTAAATGACAAAAAGATGGCTCACTTCATAATTCGGGTTGGTTTTGTTTTTAAGCATAAATTTTAGCAACTCTAAAAAGGAAAAATTCAATATCCACAACACCTCTTAATGCAGCTCTAAAAGCTTTAAGTTTAGCATTGAAAG
>Ga0209249_1001712_pt1 | contig 19904 bp, 12 predicted proteins | sample SaaInlV_200m_DNA_4_FD_184653 | JGI IMG/M metagenome (GOLD analysis project Ga0209249, IMG submission 184653) | Marine microbial communities from expanding oxygen minimum zones in the Saanich Inlet - SI037_S3LV_200m_DNA (SPAdes) (version 2) | ecosystem: Environmental > Aquatic > Marine >...
CAACACCTTTATGGATATGGATTGTAATTTACTATCTGATAGCCATAATTTTCATACTAAGGGAGAGGATCAATATCAAGTTCGCGCATATGATAATTGTAACTCTGGCGATTTTAAATATTTTTGTACTTTCCGGTTTGCCTGGCCGAAATCAGGATTGTCTTAAACTGACATGTTTCGATGTAAGGCATGGAGCCTCATTTTTTATACAATTTCCTAATGGCAAAAACATGCTTTTTGATTCAGGCACAAAGGGTAATTATGATGTTGGCAAATTTGTTGTTTCTCCTTTTCTTTGGCGGCAGGGGATCAAAAAGATAGATACCGTTGTTATATCACATGAGCACGATGATCATTGTAATGGTATACCCTCCATTATCAACAGGTTCAGTGTTGGCAATATTTTTGTGAGTAAATTCCTTTTGCAGTCCAGAAATAGAGTTGAGTTGTTAAGTACGTTTGCAGAAAAGAGAATAAAGACAGGCTTATTGGCAAAAGGGCAGGAAATTAAAGGTTATGAACCGGCAAAGATCAGGGTACTCAATCCTCCTGATAAAGACGTTTTAAGAAATAAAGGTATTTTGGTAGATAACATATCTATAAATGATTCATCTAATGTACTGCTTATTGAATACTTGGGCTACAGGATACTGTTGTGTGCTGATATAGGTGAAAGGGGAATTGAAATGCTTTTGTCAGGGGATGGCAACTCTGATGTCGACATATCTTCAGACATAATGCAGGTTCCTCATCATGGAGGTTTTATAGTAAACACCGGAGATCTGGTTAAAAGTGTTAAACCTGCGTATGCAATATTAAACGGGTTAGCAAAAGATATTTCAGCGTCTACAATTGAGGATTATCAAAAGTATGGAGTAAGTTTACATAAGACGCACGAGAATGGAGCAGTAACATTTACGATAAACAGAGAAGGCGTTAAAGTATCAACATTTCTATAAGCCTTTTGGATGCTGCTCTTTTTTGTCAATAGATCATGTTTGACCTCAAGCCTCTTTTAACAAGCCGAGAAGGCGCAATGTAGTTGTACAAATGATTGGTGAATAGATTCAATGCTTTCTATAAAAAGAATAGAGTGGCAATTATAAGCGACTATTTTATAGAATGGCGGAACTGGAACTGACAACAAATCCGATTTTTACTGAACTCGTGGATGATGTTTTTTTATGATCGATATACACGCACACATACTTCCTTCTATAGATGATGGACCGGAGACGATTGAAGAGTCGATTGAGATTTGTAAAGTAGCCGCAAATGACGGAATTAAAAAGATTGTGGCAACACCGCACTCAAAGAACGGAGTATACGAGACAAAAAGTGTAGAGATAATTAAAGCGGTTGATGTGCTTAATACGCAGTTGCTGGTGAATAAAATTGACATTGATATACTCCCCGGTGCAGAGATACACATTTGTGAAGGATTAGTAGAAAACATTGAAAACGGGGATGTACTTACGATCAATAACGGCGGTAAGTTTATCCTCCTTGAACTTCCCTTTGTCTTTGTACCTCCTGGTACTGATAAATTCATATTCAATCTCAAGAGCAATGGTATTATTCCAATTATTGCACATGCAGAAAGGATAACTACATTTCAAAGGAAACCGGAACTATTGGATCAGCTGGTTAAGATTGGTGCCCGTGTTCAGATTAATGCGCATTGCCTGACTAAAAGGGCAATCCCTGGAGAAAAGAAATGTGCTGAGTGGCTGTTGAAGAATAGGTTGGTGCATTTTATTGCATCTGATGTCCATTCGCTTAATGGCAGACCGCCAATTCTTTCTAAAGCACTGGAAACTGCTACCAGGATTGTAGGAGAAGAAGCGGCCAGGGCTCTTGTCTTCCGTAACCCGGAGCTGATAATAAATGGCCTTGACATTTATTGATTTGAAGTATAGCCTGATGCGATGTTTATGAATTTAAAACCTGGATGCGTTCGTACATTAAAGGCTTGTTTGATAATAGTTCTGTTTCTTTCAATCTTTCCGGAAGTAGTCTTTTCGCAGGAAGATATTTATAGCAAGGCAGAGGTAGATATTGCTTCCACAGATGGCACAAACTCTTGTGATGAGCATAACTGTCCTGTTCTTCCCGATGAACCATTCCATCACTGTGCTGTTTGCTGCGCCATTTCACATTTTTTTATAAATCAATTAAGTGGTATTAATTTTCATTTCGACAACACTCCTCAATCTTTTTCAATGGCTGAAGATGTTCTACACAAGGAACTCTTCGCAAAAACACTCTTTCGTCCTCCACAGTCAATTCTTTAATCCTTTCATTCTTATTTAAAACTGAATTGAGCAATTTACGTAGTCGCATTCTTTAGTTTGCGTGATTTATGAAAAATCCACGTACATCTATTGGAATGAGATGAAACGCAGGTGAAGCCTACGTCTACTACAATATTGTAAACAAAATCACTCAATTCAGATCATAATTAACTCTTTCGCTCTGTCCTCTCTCCTCGTAGAGAAGGTTTATATGAGAGGGAATTTACGTGCATCAATTGTATGCAACTTTAACAAGAGGTAATAAATGACCTATCCGTTATATCATATTAAATGTGTGACTATTGTCACTTTAATAGCATCTATACTCTTCTTTACTCTTGGCATTTCAATGGCAGAGGTCTCAGATCCAACTCTGGAGAAAGAGGCTGAAACCAAAGCGGTCAATATCGAAGAGTGTATTAAGATCGCAATTGAAAATAACCTGCAGATTGCAGCAGCAAGAAAGGGATTGGGCACTGCGGAAGCCGATCGAATTAAGGCGTCATTGCTTTTCCCTTCAAACCCTAAAGTAATTAGTAGGGTTGGGGAAAGAGATGGGCCCGATGGGGCTAGAACGACTGATTATATGGTTAGACTGTCTCAGGAATTTCAGGTTTTTGGTCAGCGACGAAAACGAATAAATGTATCCAATAAATTGATTGAAAGAGTAAGATTTGAAATTTTTGATGTAGAAAGAAATGTTATTGCAAAGGTCAAGTCTAATTTTTATGAGGCGTTAACTGCCTTAGAAATTTTAAAGCTTCGTGAATATATCAAAAGTATTTTTGAGAAGCTGTGTAATGCTACCAGAGAGCGATACAAAGCCGGTGCAATATCAGCACTGGAACTCAATTCTATCAATATCGGTTATGGGCAGGCAAGACAACAGCTTCTTGTCGCAAAGAGTAACTATCAAAACAGCCTCTTAGGTTTAAAACTCCTTCTGGGCAAACCCCGAGATGAAGCATTAAATATTGATGGTGAACTGTCTTATGAGAAGTTGCAAATAGACCTGGAGGACATTTTGGCCTCTGCCTACAAGATAAGGCCTGACCTGAAGGCGGTAGAGTTTGAGAAGGAGAGGGCATCTCAGGAAATATCACTCCGTAAGGCTGAGAGAGTCCCTAACCCAAGCCTTTCAGGTTTCTTCAGTAGAGAAGAAAGGACAGATGATATCGTCGGTGGATTTGTAGCTATATCAATACCGATCTGGGACAGGAAACAGTCTGAACTAAAGAAGGCACGAACTGCGAAAGGCACGGCAAGCATAAATGTAAAAAAGAAGCAGTTGCAGATTCAAAAGGAAGTGGAGACTGCATATCGCACATTCATTGCATCAAAAGGTAGTATAGCGATCTATACTGATGAAATTATCCCGCAGGTTGACGAAAGCCTGGAATTAAACGAAATATCATATAAAGAAGGCAAGGTTAATTTTATCGGATTCCTTACCGTACAAAAAAATCTTTTGGAGACTAGAGCTGCATACTTAAACGCATTGCTTGATTATAGTAATGCCATTATAAACCTGGAGAAAGTTTCTGGTACAAAACTAATAATATCTGATTAACTTTATCAAAAAATTACAGACAGTATTTTTTCTACTGTTTTATCATTTCAATAATGGAAATATTAATTATGAAAATTTTAAAATTTACAATTTTAACGCGAACTCTTGTTTTAGGAACACTTTTCTTAACACTATTTTTTGTTACTACGGGTGTAGCAACAGCAGCACATGACCATGACCACGGAACGGCAGAAGCGTCTCAAAACTCAAAACGACTGTGGTGTAATGAACATGGTGTTTATGAAGACGAGTGTTTTATTTGCCATCCCGAATTAAAATCCAAAGTTGATGCGGATGTGGCAGCACCTATACATGATCATCAACCGGCAGAAGCGGCTAAAAACTCAAATCGACTGTGGTGTAATGAACACGGTGTTTATGAAGACGAGTGTTTTATTTGCCATCCCGAATTAAAATCCAAAGTTGATGCGGATGTGGCAACACCTATACATGATCACCGACCGGCAGAAGCGGCTAAAAACTCAAATCGACTGTGGTGTAATGAACACGGTGTTTATGAAGATGAGTGTTTTATTTGCCATCCTGAATTGAAACCAAATAAGAGCGAAGTACCATCAGTAGAACTTTTTTGTGAAGAACATAAAGTGCCTGAACGAGAATGTGGGATATGCCACCCTGAATTAGCAGCGTCGCTTAAACCGGGCAAAGGCTTAAAGGTAAGACTGGAATCAACTGAATCTGCAGTAAAAGCAGGTGTGGTTACTGCTTTTCCAGATGAAGATAAAGCTCATGCTATCCATAGCATTTTATGTCAAGTTAGCTACAACATGAATTATCTTGCCCATATAACTCCTTTATCTGCAGGAGTTATTCAAAGAGTTCTGGTAGATGTGGGAGCATCTATCTCTAAAGATGATATCCTGATCGAGATTGTCTCATCTAAAATTGCCGATGCAAAAGTCGATTATCTAACCGCCCTGGCAAATGAATCGCTAAAGGAACTGATTTATAAACGGGAAAAAGGGCTTTATGAGAAGAAAATAACTTCGCAACGCGAGTTTCAACAAGCCCTGGCAGAATACCAGGTAGCTAAAAACACCACGAATACAAAACATCAACAACTTTTAAATTACGGATTTACAGGAGCGGAAATTAAGGAGATTGTTGAAACGCAATCAAGCTCTTCTATACTTCCTATTCGTGCCCCATTCTCAGGAACAATTATTGAAAGGAATGCCGTTATAGGCGAAGCGGTCGGACTGGGCGATACCCTCTTTTCTCTGGCAGATCTATCTACAATGTGGCTTGAGCTTTCTATTCCAGAAAATATGCTGTTGTATTTCAAGATAGGTAATGCAGTCGAAGCAAGTTTTGATAGCATTCCGGGGGAAAAAATGCACGGGCATATAATCTGGTTGGCATCTAGTATAGATGAAGATAGTCGAATGTTAAAGGCTCGTGCAATTGTACAAACCCCGGACTTTCTGCTTAAACATGGAATGTTTGGACAGGTTTCACTTTTACCTGAACAACAAAATAATGTGTTGCACGTTCCTGTTGAGTCCATACAGCGATTCAATAAGACGTCTTTCTTGTTTATTAAACTACTTGATGATCTCTACGAAATTCGCAGGGTTGTTACCGGTATTAGACACGATGATCAGATTGAGATTATTGAAGGAATATCATCTGATGAAAAAGTAGTTGTTGCAGGGAGTTTTACATTAAAATCAGAATTCCTCAAGTCCCGTCTAGGTGAGGGTTGTGTGCATGAATAGAATTATAGAATTCTCTCTGAAAAACAGGATGTTTGTTCTGATACTATTTGCAGTATTTATTGGTATCAGTGTTCGTGCTGTTATGCACACACCTATAGACGCATTTCCTGACACTACTCCTGTACAGGTTCAGATAAATACGGTTGCATCCAATCTTAATCCTACGGAAATAGAACAGCAGATAACACTGCCAATTGAACTATCCATATCCGGTTTTTCAGGTCTTATTAACGTGCGCTCTATATCAAAGTTTGGCCTATCCCAGGTTGTTGCAACATTTGATGACGACACTGACATTTACGATGCTCGTCAATTTATTATAGAACGACTTGTAAGTGTTGATTTGCCTGACGGTATAGATCGTCCACAATTGGGCCCTATCTCCACCGGTCTTGGAGAGGTTTTCCACTACATTCTGCGATCTTCAAATCCTGATAGGACGCTTGATGAACTCAGAACTATTCATGATTGGGTTATAAAACCCGAACTCCGCAGGGTGTCCGGTGTGGCAGAAGTTAATTCGTGGGGTGGTTTTGAACGACAATACCAGGTAATTGTTTTGCCTGAGTCTCTGATAAAACACAATCTAACTCTAGACAATGTATTTGAAACGCTTGCTCAAAATAATCATAACGTAGGTGGTGGACGCGTAGTATCAGCAGGGCAGTCCCTGCTTGTACATGGACGGGGCAGGGTTAGTTCAATTGAACAGATAGAAAATATAGTATTGAAGGCTCATAAAGGCACTCCCGTTTATATTAGGGACGTTGCAAAAGTGGCGATAGGACATGAAATTCGTCGGGGTGCAGTAACTGCCGGGGGTCAAGGAGAGGTTGTTATGGGGCTTGGTTTTGCCATAATGGGTGAGAATAGCAAAGAGATAACTGAAGGATTGAAGAAAAGTCTTGAAGATGTTCGCAAGTCCCTGCCAGAGGATATAGAGGTCGAAATTGTTTACGATCGTACTGATCTAATACAAACAGTAATCAGCACAGTAAAGCATAATCTGGCTTATGGAGCAATACTTGTAGTTCTTGTATTATTTGTGATGTTGGGCAATTTTCGCGCTGGTTTACTTGTCGCAATTGCAATCCCAATATCAATGCTTTTCGCTATTGTAGGCATGTATGAATTCTCTATAGCTGCAAGTCTATTAAGCATGGGGGCTATTGACTTTGGTATTATTGTCGATGGCTCTGTGGTAATGACAGAAATAAATATGCGGAAATTAAACGAGAGACAGCGGCAACTGGCACGGCCATTGACAAGTATGGAACGTATTCAGAGTATCGCTGAATCCGGTAGAGAGGTCATCCGTCCCATTATATTTGGTATGGGTATTATCATAATTGTTTTTCTCCCTATTCTTACACTGGAGGGTATTGAAGGAAAGATGTTCCGGCCAATGGCATGGACTTTTATTTTTGCAATGGTTGGGGCTCTTGCAATTGCCATATTTCTCTCTCCAATATTGTCTTACTATTTTCTACCTAAAAAAATAAGAGAAAAAGAGAGTTTTGTAGAACGCATCTTAAACAGAGGTTACACAACCGCGCTTACGACAATACTCACGCTTAGATATAAATATGTGCTATTTGGTGTTGTCTCTATCTTGCTAATAGGGACTGCCTTTATAGGAACCAGGTTGGGTGGTGAATTTGTACCTAAGCTTAATGAAGGCGCAATCTGTATTAATACTATACGCCTGGCCGGCGTATCGATTGAAGAAGCAGTTACATACAATTCCCGAATAGAAAAACTGCTCCTTGAACACTTTCCAGATGAGATTAGACACATTTGGAGCCGGATTGGTGCAGCTGAAGTTGCCACAGATCCAATGGGTATAGAACTAACAGACATTTTTATCACACTTAATCCCAGAGACCATTGGAAACGCGCAAAAACTCAGGCTGGGCTAGTCAATCAAATGGAGAAAGAACTTGAAGATTTGCCCGGTGTAAACATGATCTTCACCCAACCTATTGAATTGCGCATGAATGAGATGGTTACCGGCATCAGGTCAGATGTGGGTATTAAGATTTATGGAGACAATTTTGAGGAACTGGTGCGTCTCAGTAATAGTGTACAGGAAATTCTTCTGACTGTCGATGGTGTATCAGACATTGCCGGAGAGCAGATTACAGGACAACCCACCCTTGAAGTATCTGTTAATCAGGAGCAGATTGCAAGATATGGTATTCCTGCAAGCAATGTGCTCGATCTCATTAAAACGGTTGGTGTTCATCAGGTAGGCGATGTCTTTGAAGGGCAGAGGAGATTTCCACTTGTAGTCAGGTTGCCAGATAAACAACGCACAGATGTAGAAGCCCTGGCAAACACACTGATCCCCACTGAATCTGGAAAACTCTTGCCGCTTCGCACTTTAGCCGAAGTCAGGGAGACAGAAGGTTATTCAACTATAAATCGGGAATGGGGCCGTCGTTTAATAAAGATACAATGCAATGTCAGGGACAGGGATATCGCCTCTTTTGTGAATGAAGCACAAGCTCGCATTGAGAGTGACTTGAGTTTGCCAGAGGGGTATGTAATCGAGTGGGCAGGCCAATTTGAACATCTGCAACGTTCAAAAGTTCGTTTTATGATTGTTGTGCCAATAGCGCTTTTACTAATATTTCTTATGCTGTACTTCAGTCTGAAAAATCTTGTTGATGTATTAATTATTTATACAGGGATTCCATTTGCGTTTATTGGTGGTGTTTTTGCTCTATGGGGACGAGGCATGCCTTTTAGTGTAAGTGCCGCTGTTGGCTTTATTGCCTTGAGTGGTATTGCCGTTCTTAACGGTCAGATTTTGGTATCCACTATCAGGATGTTAAGGGAGGATGGTCTTGTTTTAGGAGAAGCGGTTAAGGGGGCTGCTAAACAGCGTTTACTTCCGGTAATGGCAACTGCTATAACTGATGCGATAGGTTTTATGCCAATGGCTATTTCAACAGGTGTTGGAGCCGAAGTTCAGCGTCCACTTGCTACAGTTGTAATTGGTGGTGTAATTACTTGCACTTTGCTAACATTGTTTGTACTTCCAGCATTGTATATTTCTATCGGAAAGCAAAGAGTTGTTACATAGCTACTCTTACAAATTGATTCATGATATATAGACTTTATTATCAATCAAAATAGATTAAATTATTTAAATTGACAAAATCCTTACTTATGCTACTTTCGAATGATATATTTTTTATTAGACCACTGTCTCCCATTAAATATGTTTAGAAAAACAATCAAGAACAGATGCTACGTGTTGATAATATTGTTTGCATTTTGTATATCAAGTGCGACTTTCGGTAGTTCTCTGCTATTTGGATCTGATGCACATTTTCATCAAGGTAATGTGCATGTTCATCATACTGATAAGGATCATGGTCTTGGAGGGTCAGACCATAAGGACGCAGGCGTAATCTTGAATCTTGATTATGTAGTGGTCAATTCCGCCAATCAGGTTAACATATTTTCCAGTCTCAATTCTTATCTTCTTTTCTACAACTTGGCAGATTACGGTTTTGATTTGTCTAACAGTTTTTCAGCAACCCTGCATTATCCAAACAAGTGTAGTTTTTGCACTCATGATCTGTATCAACTCAAATCAGCGTATCTGATTTAGACAATTCATTCTGCTATCTCTGTTTTTTACAAATCCATTCTTACATGATCCACTTGATTGATGGTATCTGTCCATTCATTCTTACTCTGGGCTGAAAATGTTTTGCAGTACTGAGATTAGGGCAATCTGTAATGAAAAGGACAGGCAGAGGCGGCAAGCCAACACTATACAAACAGCTTGTATACACACTTTTTTTATTATTAACAAGAGGTAATGACAATGCAGAAATTATTATGCTTATCCATACTTATACTCGCAGTCTGTTATTTTGCGATATGTTCTGATAGGGCCTTGTTGCAGTCTCATGCACAGGAATCAAATACAGAAAATGAATATCTCACACTGGAAGAAGCAGTAGAGATTGCCATTAATAATAATCCATTAATAAAGTCCAAAAAACATAATGTAGGAATATATGAAGGAAGAATAAAACAGGCAGGACTGCTGCCAAATCCTGAGATTGAATTTTTCACACAGGAGACTCCGACTAATAACATAGGTTTTGATCAGAGCCAAAACTCTATTGCCTTATTCCAGAAGCTGGAAACAGGAGGAAAGAGGAAACTGAGAGTTAAAGCAGCCGAAAAAGAAAAGAAGGTAATGGAAATGGATCTTCAGACTACAGTAGCTGATATTACAGCAAAGGTTAAAAAGGCTTATTTTAACGTGCTCACAACTCAGGATGAATTAAAATTTGCAAAAGAAACTTTAACAATCGCAAAGAGCTTGATGTCTATTTCAAGTGAAAGATTTGAAAAAGGAGATATTGCAAGAATTGACGTACTCAAAGCTGAGATAGAATTATCCAATTCTAAAATGAGGGTACAGGAATCTGAAAGAGAAAATCTTAATTCAGCAAAAATGTTACAGACCGTCATGGGTGTACCAGATATTGTTTTAAGCAACCTGTTGCCAGTTTCAACTGCCGATATACCCTTACTAAAACTGGACAAACTAAATGATTTGCTTTTAGACAACCATCCCGCACTGAAAGCACGGAAGAAGGTTGTGGATCTCTCACTAATAAAGATTACCGAGGCGAAGAGAATGGCTATCCCTGATATTAATGCGACTATTGGATACAAGAGGCTCTCTGCAGCGGATATCAATACTGTTCAGGCTGGAATAGAAATTCCTTTACCGATTTTCAACAGAAATCAGGGTAAGATTATTGAAGCCAGAGCATTGTCCCATAAGGCAATCGATGATGTAGAGATTGTTAGAAATGAATTGCTACTTCAATTGAGCAATTCATTTTCTTTATATATTTCAACCCGTGAACAGGTTCGTTTCTTCGTCAATACTATAATACCAAAGGCAGAAGAATCCTTAAAGATAGAGAGACAGGGATATGAGCATGGTGAATTCGATTATCTTGAGGTGTTGGATGCACAGAGGACATTAGCAAACACAAGAATTTCATATTTGAAGATTTCAAATGAACTTTTTTCTTCAATAACTGAAATAGAAAAGCTTGTTGGAGTGAAGATATCTGACATTAAATAATTTAATATTTACCACTGAAAATCACTATAAAATTAAAAACATTTTTACACGAGGATATTTACATGAGAAGAACCTCTATTTATTTTCAGCTTTGTAGAGTTAAGTATTTGCGTATTCGCAAGCAAATTATTAACCATTTAAAATCACTCACTATGGACAAAGCAATTATTTCATTCGTCATCATTACAGTCTTATTATCAAGTTGCAATAATGACGTCCATAATCACGCGAATAGCGAACACGAACGCCCACACGGAGATGAAACACATACAAGTGTTGAGATTGAACCGCTAGCTTACACTCTCTACACAGAAAAAACGGAGCTATTTGTAGAGTTTAAGCTTTTGATTGTAGGAAAAGTTTCAAAGTTCGCTGCCCACTTTACCCAATTAGGCGAAAGCTTCAAAGCAGTTACAAAAGGTTCCGTAACAGTCAGCCTGATTGGAAACAAGAAACAATCACCTGATAGAGCCCAAAAGCCATCATCTCCAGGCATATTTCGATTGGCTTTGAGTCCAGAAAATTCCGGTACATATCAGTTGGTTTTTGATATTCAGACTAAAGAATTTATTGACAGAATCATTATCGAAAACATTACTGTTTATCCTGATACAAAAACTGCATTGGCGAACCAACAAGAACAAATAATCGAAGAAGAATTGGTTTATTTAAAAGAACAGGCATGGAAGATTGATTTTGCCAATATGGAAGTAAAAAAACAGCCATTTACTGAAATTATCAAAACTACTGGACAAATCTTATCTACACATGAAGACGAGGTAATTATAACAGCAAAAAGCAGTGGTATCATAACATTTGGAAAAAATAAAAAACTGATTGGTTCTGCTGTAGATTCTGGTGAGACCGTCTTTATAATTTCAGGAGCCGGTTTAACAGAAGACAATTTAGACGCTAAATACAAGGAAGCAAAAAACAACTATGAAAAAAGCAAAATAGATTTTGAAAGAGCCAAAGGCTTGTTAGAAAACAATATCATTTCACAAAAACGTTTTCAGGAAACACAGCTCCGATACAAAAATGCTCAAACTACTTTTAACACTATTGAAAAAAACTATACTGCTGGTGGGCACAAAATCACGTCGCCAATACACGGGTTTATAAAAAATGTGATGATAAGCGAAGGAGAGTATGTTGAAATTGGGCAATCCATAGCCAGTGTTTCACAAAACCTCAAACTCATTTTAAAAGCCGAAGTGCCTCAAAAGTATTTCTCAAAACTAAATAACATTACATCAGCGAATTTCGTAACCGCCTATGACAGTAAAATATACAGCACCGATAGCTTAAATGGCAAACTCATCTCATATGGGAAAAGCACAGTCAATAACGCTTATTATATTCCTGTAAATTTCGAGATTAACAATAATGGAGAAATTATTCCCGGTTCGTTTGTAGAAGTTTTATTAAAAACAAATGTGATTAAAGAAGCGTTAGTAATACCATACTCAGCGCTTATAGAAGAACAGGGCAATTATTTTGCTTATGTGCAAACATCAGGCGAAGGGTTCCAAAAGCGTAAATTAGAAATCGGCGCCAATGATGGTATGAATGTACAAGTATTAGCAGGTATAAAGGAAGGTGAAAGAGTGGTCATTAAGGGGGGCTACCAAATAAAATTAGCAACAATGTCAGGTAAAATGCCTGCTCATGGACACGAACACTAATGAAGGAAAATTATGATAAATAAAATTATACAATACGCCTTACATAATCGCCTAATGATTATCGTGGCATCTGTGCTGCTTTTGATAGCAGGTATTTACACGGCTTCCAAAATGGAAGTTGATGTATTTCCTGACCTTACTGCGCCAACAGTTGTAGTGTTAACTGAAGCGCACGGAATGGCTCCGGAAGAAGCCGAAAAATTAGTAACTTTTCAGATTGAAACGGCAGTCAATGGCGCCACCAATGTACGTCGTGTAAGGTCATCATCTGCGGCTGGAATATCAATTGTTTGGATAGAGTTTGAGTGGGGAACAGATATTTTCAAGGCCCGGCAAATAGTTAGTGAGAAGCTAACAGCCATTGCCGAAAAGCTACCGCTGGGCGTTGGAAACCCGACACTTGCCCCTCAATCATCTATCATGGGCGAAATTATGCTCATTAGTTTATCATCAGATAGCACAACCCCAATGGATTTAAGAACAATTGCTGACTGGAATATTCGACCAAGATTATTGGCAACAGGAGGTGTGTCGCAGGTCATAGTGATTGGTGGAGAATACAAGCAATACCAAATACTTGCGTCACCTCAAAAAATGAAATATTACAATATTTCTTTAAACGAATTGCTCAAAGCAAGTGAAGAAAGCAACCTTAATGCTTCGGGTGGTTTTATGAATGAATTTGGTAATGAATACATCATAAGAGGTCTTGGAAGAACAAACAAAGTGGAAGAAATAGGCAATACTGTAATCAAGGTTGTCAATAATGTTCCGATAAAAATAGAGGATGTTGCAGAGGTTAACATTGGTGGAGCAATCCCTAAAATTGGAGACGGTTCACTTAGAGCAAGTCCGGCAATTATTATGACCGTAGCAAAACAGCCGGGAACTAACACCCTGGAACTAACAAAAAAAATTGATAATGCGATTATAGAGATTGCCAAAACCCTGCCTTCTGACATTAAAATCAACACCAAAATATTTCGTCAGGCTTATTTTATTCAGGCATCTATAAGCAATATTCAAAAAGCGCTGATAGAGGGTTCAATCTTTGTAGTTATCATTATGTTCCTGTTCTTAATGAACTTCCGAACTACCATTATTTCTATTGTTGCCATTCCCCTCTCACTTATAGTTTCAATCATTATCCTTAAATTTTTAGGCTTAACCATCAATACCATGTCTCTCGGTGGAATGGCAATAGCCATTGGTTCTTTGGTAGATGATGCAGTTATTGATGTGGAAAACGTCTTTAAACGTCTAAGGGAAAATGCACAAAAAAGTATTGAAGTACGAAAACACACACTTGTTGTAGTTTATGATGCTTCAAAAGAGATTCGATCTTCAATCTTTAAGGCGACCCTTATTATCATCGTTGCATTTATCCCTTTGTTTTTTCTTAGCGGGATGGAGGGGAGAATGCTACGGCCGCTTGGAATCTCCTTTATTGTTTCTCTATTTGCATCCCTAATGGTTGCAGTAACACTTACCCCTGTGCTTTGCAGTTTTATGCTTACCAATGATAAAATGCTTTTAAATCAGGCAAAAGGAAGTTGGTTAGAAAGATGGCTTAAAAAATACTATAATTCAGCTTTAGCAAGAGTAATGAAGTTTAAGAAAATAGTGCTAAGCTTATCCATTGTATTATTCCTTGTAGTTGGCTTTCTGATGTTTGGTTTGGGAAGAAGTTTCCTTCCAGAATTTAACGAAGGTACTTTAACGGTAAGTGCAGTTAGTATGCCGGGCATATCACTTGAAGAATCAAATAAGATTGGAAACAGGATTGAAAATATCCTGCTGTCGGTTCACGAAATCTCAATTACTTCACGCAGAACAGGAAGAGCTGAATTAGACGAACATGCACAAGGTGTAAATGCTGCTGAAATTGATGCTCCCTTTGTTCTGACAGAAAGAAGCAAGGAAGAATTTATGAAGGAAGTTCGAGAAAACTTAAGTGCTGTTTCTGAAGCGAACATTACCATCGGGCAACCTATAGGACACCGTATTGACCATATGCTTTCAGGTACAAGAGCCAACATAGCCATTAAACTTTTTGGGTCAGACTTATCCAAAATGTTTTCTCTCGCCAATCAAATAAAGCGAAACATTGAAGGCATAGAAGGGCTTGTGGATATCAGTGTAGAGCAGCAAATAGAAATTCCACAAGTACAAATAAAAGCAAAAAGAAATATGCTTGCTAAGTATGGTATTTCTATCGGCCAATTTACCGAATTTATTGATGTTGCCTTTGCAGGAGAAAAGGTATCTCAGGTTTTTGAAAGCAACAAAAGTTTTGATCTGGTATTACGATTTAATGATGAAAACAGGGGCAAAATAGAAAATATCCGTAATGTCTTAATTGATACTAATATTAAACCGACACAACTAACAACTAACAACTCCACTCTCAAAATCCCTTTACATTATGTAGCTGATATTGTTTCAACAACAGGTCCCAACACTATTAACCGGGAAAATGTACAGCGAAAAATTGTGGTTTCAGCCAATGTAGCCGGGCGTGATTTGAAAAGCGTAGTAAATCAGATCAAAGAAAATGTAGATGATAATGTTCAGTTGCCGGAAAACTACCGGATTCAATACGGCGGACAATTTGAAAGTGAAGCAAAGGCATCGAGAATATTATTCTTCACCTCTTTAATGTCTCTGCTTATCATATTCCTTTTGCTTTATCAGGAATTTAAAAATATCAAGTTTGCTGGAATTGTTTTTCTCAATTTACCTCTGGCGCTGATAGGTGGAGTCTTAAGCATTTGGTTTACATCAGGAATAATAAGTATTCCTTCTATTATTGGATTTATTACTCTGTTTGGAATAGCAACACGTAACGGGATATTATTGGTTTCACGTTATCAGGTATTGCAGAGTCAAGGTGTCGCTTTGTATGAAACAGTTATTAAAGGCTCTTTAGATAGACTAAACCCAATTCTAATGACTGCCTTAACTACTGCTTTGGCACTAATTCCATTAGCAATGACAGGTGACTTGCCTGGAAACGAAATACAGAGTCCAATGGCAAAAGTGATATTAGGAGGCTTACTCAGCTCAACCCTTTTAAATATATTCATCGTTCCTGTTGTTTTCTACATTTCAAATGTTAAAAAACTACGAGGCTAATTTCTTGTTGATTGGATGTGTTTTATCTTTGATGGGCAGGTCATCCTGCTGAATCGACGTAAATCACGCAAGCGCTCTTCATGTGAAAGGCGGTCAATCTGTTCTGTATACATCATGCCGAATTTCCCGGCATCTTCATATCTTTTTCTTTCTAATGTATCCTCAATGTCAAATTTCCGTTTATAAAAGAGATGATGTCTTATATATTCTCTGTCAAACTTACTCAACTTTAATGATCTGTTTTGCAATGCAACGAAATATTTTAATACCAGGTATTTAGTTACATTCGCCTGTAATTCCAGTTCGAGAAGGCTGAAAGGGCGATTCGATTTATAGTTCTGAGCTATAAACAGGAAATGATCCAGCTCTTCGATAAAGCTTGCACACAGATCAATGTTCTCATCATGTATGCCAAGCCTCGGGTCGTTATCTTCCAATTCTCTGATTAATGAGTCCGGGTAATAAATACTTACTTTAAGCGTATCTCCGGCATCTCTCAGTAAAACCCTTGCTCCCGAATGACTATTGACAACTGTTCTGATTTCCTCCTTTGCATAGAACTCCTCGTAACCTTTGTCACCAATAATATATTGTTCAATATTGGTAATCCCCGTATCCAGTGCATAGGTCTTTTCTATCTTCTTTTGTAGTTCCTTTATCAATGGATGTCTAATTTTCATTATTATCCGGTGTGGAAAAATAGTTATTTTTTAGGTACTTTAGTCCATTAAGACTTTTCAAATCTGGTTGCGGTTATGACACGCTATGCAAGTACTGCCTTTGCAGGGTGAAGATATTCTCTGTTCATAAAACTGAGAACTTGCGCAACTGCCTCAAAGCCTTCTGATAGTTGTGATAGTGTGCCTGTAAGCCTGTTTTTCCTTGCGTTGGTATGTCCTGATGCAAGGCCGTAATATGTTTTCCCGTAACCTACATAATACTGTTTATCAACAGGTCTTCGTTTGTATTCATATCTGTACTTAATATACTCCGGAATCATTCCTGCCAGAAAGAGGGTATAATTACCGATGTGACAGTAAATGTGAAATTTTTCAATGTTATCAGAATGTAGAGAATCGGTAATCATGTCTACTATATATTGATGTGATATTTTCTCATCATCTCCTATGCTGAACAGTTTTGAACTCTCTATAAACTGTGCCAACATGTTTGCAATATAGTTTGAAACATGAGTGTCTTCAAGTAGACTCATAAGCCTCTCTTTATTCCACGGAATAACTGGCTCCATGCTGTTTAATGCATCTATCGCCTTTTCAATAAATTTTACATCTTTTCTTTTTTCTTTAAATGCCCTTCTCAAAAGTAACGAAAACAAGAAATATGGGGATATAGCCAGAATACGTTCCGTACAACTCATCACTTTATTGAATACTCTGTCACTGTCGATCATTTTAGCGATTACATCTTCATCTCCGTTTATCAATCTTGCAATATTTTTGTAATCATTCCGCTTGGTCACATAGCTTTCAATAAGGAAAAGGAGGTCTTTGTCTGATAGTCCCTGTAAGCTCTCTTTTTGAAGTTCCTTAACAGCTTCGTCTCTCTCCATTGTTTTCTCCCTAATAAATTAAAAAGTTTACCTTTAGGAAATCGAACTCTACTAAATACTTCAAAGCTTGGATTATATCTACTTATACAAACAAGTCACATAGAATTGGTTTGAAATTTACAAAGAATTAAATTGCAACAATTGTACCAAAAGAGCGCAGTAATCTGTTTTTTGTAAATTGCTATAAATTAGTAAGTTACGGTGTTTTTATATTTATACATTTAATTTTAAAAAAATTTTGGTAAGTAAATTTTGCACAAAGAGACCATTTTTAGTAACAAAACAGCTTATTCTGGCTAATCTGAAAAAAATAGTTGTAAATTTAAGGTCCATTGCTATATGATGAATCGCTTGCAAAAAAATGAACTCTTTAAGTATGCCAAGCAAACATTAGTAGTATCCACTCTTTTTTGAACTCTTTATTTGTAACTTTTATTAAAGGAATATGATATGACTACCCTTACGTTAGATTACAAGGTTGCCGACATAAACCTGGCGGAATGGGGACGTCGTGAAACTACCCTTGCCGAAGGTGAAATGCCCGGTTTAATGAATCTTAGAAAAAAATATGCGAAAGAGCAGCCCCTCAAGGGAGCTAGAATTATCGGCTGTATTCACATGACAATACAAACGGCCGTATTGATAGAAACACTTGTCGCTTTAGGGGCGGAAGTCCGTTGGTCTTCATGTAACATTTTTTCCACACAAGACCACGCAGCTGCGGCTATGGCTGCTGCCGGTGTAGCGGTATATGCATGGAAGGGTCAGACAGAAGAGGAAAGTTCATGGTGTATCGAACAAACTATTCTTAAGGATGGAAAGCCGTGGGACGCCAATGTATTACTTGATGATGGCGGTGACCTCACAGCCATGGCTCACGAGAAGTACCCTCAGATGCTTGAAAAAATACATGGTATAACAGAGGAGACAACAACCGGTGTTCACAGACTTTTTGACATGCTGGCAAAAGGAGAGTTGAAAGTTCCGGCTATTAACGTTAACGATTCTGTTACCAAATCCAAAAACGACAACAAGTACGGTTGTCGTCACAGCTTGAATGATGCCATTAAACGTGGAACAGATGCTCTTCTTTCCGGCAAAAAAGCCCTGGTAGTAGGATATGGTGATGTAGGCAAAGGTTCTGCCCAGAGTTTGAATCAGGAAGGGATGATCGTAAAGATTTCTGAGATTGATCCTATCTGTGGTATGCAGGCATGTATGGATGGATTCGAAGTTGTCTCTCCTTATATTGACGGAAACAACACCGGCTCTCCAGAATGTATTGACAAACTGTTGCTGGAGAAGATTGACTTGATCGTAACAACTACCGGTAACATAGATGTATGTGATCGTCACATGCTGGCTAACGTTAAACGGGGAGCCATCGTGTGTAACATCGGTCACTTTGATCTTGAGATTGATACTAAATTTATGCGTGATAACTGGAGATGGGAAGAGGTGAAACCACAAGTTCACAAGGTCTACCGATCAGATGATAATGAAGATTACATTATCCTTCTTTCTGAAGGACGCCTTGTAAATCTTGGTAATGCGACCGGTCACCCATCCCGTATTATGGATGGTTCATTTACAAATCAGGTACTCGCACAGATGTTACTATACAAAGAGGCGTGGGCAGATAAACCGGAATCGGAACGAGAGCCTATTTATGTGAAGGTTCTTCCAAAGAAACTGGATGAAGAGGTTGCCGCGGAAATGGTTAAAGGTTTTTGTGGAGTGATTACTCATATGACACAACAACAGTCTGAGTATATCAGTACTCCAATCGAAGGTCCATTTAAGCCTGAGACTTATCGATATTAAAAGGTTTTTTCAAGGGTAGGGTTACCAAAAAAAAAGCACAGGAACGTTAGTTTCCTGTGCTTTTTTTATTTAAAGGCTTTATCTTCTACGTCTAATCATCAAATTTGGTTTTCTGCTATGACTCCGCATTCTCGTATAATTACTCTGTCCATTCGTCCTTGCCCATCTTTTTGTATAGGGCTCTCATATTTTCCAATGTAATAGCAACCTCCGGGTGGTCAGAGCCAAGAGTCTGTTTCAATATATTCAAAGCCTGCCTGTAAAGAGGTTCTGCTTCTTTATATCTTCCCTGGTTGTAATAGAGTTCTGCCAGATTGTTTAAGGATATTGCAACATCAGGGTTGTCAGAGCCAAGGGCTTTTTCATTTATCTCCAATGCCCGTTTATACAGTGGCTCAATTTCGGCATATGTACCTTTGATTACGTAAAGTTCAGCGATATAGTTCAATGATATTGCTACTTTTGGATGGTCGGGGCCAAATGTATCTTCTGCAACCTTTAATGCCTCTTCAGCCACACTTAGTGCATCCGGAAACCTCTTCTGCTTAAATAGTGTTTTGGCTTTACCGTTCAGTTTTTCCCACAGTACCTCCTGAGCATATACTGATGAATAAAATGATAGTGCCAGGATCATTGTAATAATAATTTTAGACCAGGTGGAGGTAAGGATATTTATTGTTTTTACTAATGTTGCCATTGAAATAATCCCGTTGATGTGCAACTTGTGGAAAAAAAGAGGCTGTCGTTGCGGTCCTATTTATTTTTACATGGATCTTCATAGATGGAGTGGGGCGTACTGACGTCTGCCCCACTCCTCTTGAAATAGTACTTAAAACAGAACTTAAATCTGGTTACCTATTATAGTCCTGCATCTTTTCTTAGTATATCTGCTTTATCAGTCTTTTCCCATGAGAAGGAATCTTCCGATCTTCCGAAATGACCGTGTCTAGCCGTAACCT
>Ga0209249_1001719_pt1 | contig 19860 bp, 17 predicted proteins | sample SaaInlV_200m_DNA_4_FD_184653 | JGI IMG/M metagenome (GOLD analysis project Ga0209249, IMG submission 184653) | Marine microbial communities from expanding oxygen minimum zones in the Saanich Inlet - SI037_S3LV_200m_DNA (SPAdes) (version 2) | ecosystem: Environmental > Aquatic > Marine >...
AGATTGCAAGCCGCGTAATTTGGTCGAGTTTGCGATCATGGGCAGCGTTTATGCCGAAAAGGTACGTGGCGCAACCAACCCGAAAGTCGGCATCGTCTCTAATGGGGAAGAAGCAGGCAAGGGATCGAATCTCGTACGCGAAACATATCCCCTTTTGGAAAAATCGGGAGTAAATTTCGTTGGCAACGTGGAAGGGAAAGGCGTCATCGGCGGCGAAGTAGATGTGGCTGTCACAGATGGATTCACCGGCAATGTGATGCTGAAAACATCCGAAGCCGTGGCAAAGCTGCTGGTCAACAAGATCAAAGAAGCGATCATGGCTGGCGGCATTCTTGCAAAAATTGGCGGCTTACTGGTCAAACCTGCCTTAGGTGTTGTGAAAGAAATGCTCGACCCCAGCGATGTGGGCGCAGCCCCGCTTTTAGGCGTAGACGGGCTCGTCTTTATCGGGCATGGCAGCTCGAACGCGAACGCGATCAAGAACGCGATCCGTGTGGCAAAAGAAGCCGTTGAAGCCGATGTGCTCAATTCCATGCGCGCAGCAATTGAGAAAAAATAATTATTCAAGCAGCCCTTCGACGACAGGCTCAAGGGCTGAATATTCTCCAGAAAACAAGGACTCTCTCCATGAAAATCATCAGCAACGAAAAACTGATCTCTCGCAATGCAAAAATCGGGCAAATCACCAGCCTGGGTTCACTCGCTGTTTTAGGCATCGGGATGTATATCTTCTTTACCAGGATCGATCTTTTTAATATCTCTATCGCCGCGCTTCTGGCAGGTTTCATCATGTCTCAAGTCGGGATCTATTTTGGCAATCGTTGGGGACGCAGCCCACGCCCCGATGAACTTATTGACCAGGGTCTCAAGGGATTAAATAACGATTACACGATCTACCATTTTTCTACGCCTGTGCCCAACCTGCTTGTTGGCCCCGCTGGCGTTTGGTTATTGCTCCCCTATCATCAACAAGGGAAAGTGGTTTACGATGGCAAAAAATGGAGAACCGAAAAGGGTGGCCTTGCCCAATCTTATATGCGCATTTTTGGGCAGGATAATATGAGCCGCCCCGATCTGGATGCCGGCGCAGAAGCCGATAAACTCACACGCTATCTCAAGAAACAGATGCCCGAAGAAGAGATTCCACCCATTCTGGCAGGGATCATCTTCACCAGTGACCACGCTGAAGTACAAGCGGATAATGCCCCCGTCGCGACCATGCACCTGAAAAAACTGAAATCTTATATTCGTAAAATAGCAAAAGAATCTCCGATCACCAAACAGGAAATTGAAGCGGTGAATAAAGCGCTAAGCGCGCAAGAAATAACGAATGATAAGTGAAATCAAAAAAACACTCATCACTTTTGAAATCTTTTTTTTCTTCACCTATACCAGTTTGCCCGACATCTACCCTTAGGACACTTCCATGCCCTCACTCGTTGCATTTGACCTAGAAACCACCGGATTAAACCCAAAAAGAGACGCCATTATCGAAATTGGCGCCATCCGCTTCAATGAAAAACGCGTTGAAGATGAATTTTCCATGCTCATCAACCCCGGGCGCAGCATCCCTCCCTTCATCACCCAACTGACCGGTATCAGCAACGAGATGGTACGCAGCGCGCCCAATATTCACGATGTTATAGGCGAGTTCGAAGCCTTCGTCGGCGATGCGCCTGTTATCGGGCATAACGTCCGTTTTGATCTGGGATTCGTTCAACGCTACGATCTTTTGAAACAGAATAGCGTCATCGACACCTATGAGATGGCTGCTGTCCTGCTCCCCTCTGCGGGGCGCTACAAGCTCGGCGCGATAAGTCAACTACTTGGCATCCCGCTACGTAACGCACACCGCGCCCTCGACGATGCACGCGCCACACAAGGCGTTTTTGCGCGTCTTTATGAAGCTGCTGAAGGCCTGCCCCTTGACTTGGTTGCCGAGATCACCCGTCTTAGTGAAGGCTTGGATTGGGATGCAGAATGGGTCTTCCAGCAGATCATGCGCTCGCGCGCCAAAGAGGGCATCAGCGCGAAGAACGTAGGTGGAAGCACACGTGGCCCTTTATTTGCTTCCCGCGAAAATGAGAAATACGAGCCCCTGCAGCCCGTCTCAGACCCTATCCAGCTTGACCCCGAGGAAGTCTCCTCCGTGCTTGAGTATGGCGGTGCATTCTCGAATTATTTCGAGCATTATGAATATCGCTCTGAGCAAGTGGAGATGCTTCAAGTCATCGCGGATGCCTTCTCGAATAGTCGTCATTTCATGATCGAAGCGGGCACAGGTGTCGGTAAATCCTTTGCTTATCTCGTCCCCGCTGCGTTATGGGCGGTCCAGAATAATACGCGCGTGGTCATCTCGACCAATACCATCAACTTGCAAGACCAACTCATCAAAAAAGATATTCCCGATCTCGCCGCCGCGCTGGATATTGACCTACGCGCCAGCGTGATGAAGGGACGCTCGAATTATCTCTGCCCGCGTTTGCTGGGCATCCTTCGTCGGCGTGGACCACGCACCAAAGAAGAGATGCGCGTTCTTGCAAAGATACTCGTCTGGCTGCAAGAAAATCAGAGCGGCGACCGCGCCGAGATCAATCTAACCGGCCCGAACGAACGTGCTGTTTGGCGGCGCGTATCGGCCGAGGACGACGCCTGTACCGCCGAAACCTGCATGAAGCACACTGGGGGTGCTTGCCCCTTCAATCAGGCTAAGCAAGCTTCTCAGTCCGCACACATACTAATTGTCAATCACGCTCTCCTTTTGGCGGATATCGCTTCTGGGAGCCGTGTGTTGCCTGAATATGAGTACCTTATCGTGGACGAGGCACATCACCTCGAAAACGCGACTACCAGCGCGCTCAGTTTCAGATTGACTCCCGCTGATATGGAGCGACTTTTGCGCGAGCTTGGCGGATCCAAATCGGGGGCGCTGGGTATGCTTTTAGCGGAAGCAAGTTCCGGTCTACGTCCGTCTGACCTGGCTTCTTTAACGCAAAAGATCTCACGGGCTACCGATCTCGCCTTTCGGGTACAGGAGCAAGTCCGGGTTTTCTTCAATACCGTTGGAGAATTTGCCGAATATCAACGCGAGGGCAAAGGCAATAGCAATTATGCCTGGCAGGAGCGTGTGGTGCCTTCTACAAGGACCCTGCAAGGCTGGGAAGATGTGGAAGCGACCTGGGAAGATACCCACGAAACGATGAAGTTGCTCAGAAATCTGCTGGCGGAACTGCATCAGGGTGCGGCGGAGCTTTACGCCGAGGGCGCCGAAAATCTTGAAGACGCCATTGGCAGCTTGGGGAATGCCGCTCGCCACCTTGAAGAAGCACAAAAAAATATAGATGGCATGATCGCCACGCCTGCGGAAGAGACTGTTTACTGGATCGAGATTCACCCCCGCAACAACCGCCTTACGCTGCAAGCTGCGCCGCTGCATGTCAGCTCACTGATCGAAAAGCATATTTGGCATAAGAAAGAGAGCGTTATTCTCACATCCGCCACGCTGACCACGCACGGCACGTTTGACTATATGAAAAATGCCCTTGGGGCTGCCGATGCAGAAATGCTTGCGTTGGGTTCTCCTTTTGATTATGAAGGATCGACGCTGCTCTTCATCCCGAGCGATATGCCTGAACCCAACCAACAGGGCTACGAACATGCAATGGAGCGGACCCTGGTGCAGCTCGGACGCGCTACGGGTGGACGCATGCTCTCGTTATTTACGTCGTATGCCCAACTCCAGCGGACGTCCAAATCCATCAGCGGACCGCTCGGCGAAGACGGGATCGTCGTCTTCGAGCAAGGCGAGGGGGCATCCCCTAACGCCCTGCTGGAGAGCTTCAAAGCCACAGAGCAAGCCGTGTTGCTTGGCACACGCTCCTTCTGGGAAGGTGTCGACATCCCTGGTGATGATCTCTCTGTTGTGACAATTGCGAAGATCCCATTTGGCGTGCCATCTGACCCGCTTATCGCGGCACGTTCTGAACTTTACGAAAACGCCTTCCACCAATACTATCTCCCCGAAGCAATTTTGCTCTTCCGCCAGGGTTTCGGACGTCTGATCCGCTCTGCGCAAGATCGCGGCGTGGTCGTCATCTTTGATCGGCGTGTGCAGACCAAACAATATGGGCGGCTCTTTATCGAATCCCTGCCGCAATGCACAATGCGCGTCGCACCCTTGCATGAGTTGGCGAAAGAGACGGAGAAGTGGCTAGGGGTTTAGACTTATAAATGGGTTTGGGATGGACAAAGGTTACAAATGAATAATATTTTTCAGCAAGCTAAGCAATTAATAAGGGATGAAAAAACAGCTGATGCTCTAGAATTGTGTAATCAAGAAATTCAAGATTCCACCAACAATGCATTAGCATACCAAGGTGCTGCCTTTGCCCTATATAGACTGGGCGAAATCGAAAAATCAATGGAAATGTGCAAGAAGGCGCTGAGCCTAGATCCAAATTTAGCGTTTCCTCATCTCATTTTAGCGGAAATATTTGATGACCTAGGAAATATTCAGGCAAGAAAGCAGGAAACAAAAATTGCTCTCGAGCTAGCCCCTGAAGCAAGTGAAGTATTGGGAACACATGGAGCTTTCCTGCTGTTGGATAAGAAATACGACGAAAGCATTCCTGTATTAGAAAAAACAATCAAATTAGATCCAAATGATTACAATGCTCATAATAATTTAGTGGTTGCGTACCTACACAACAAAAACAAGAATAAAGCTTATGAGCATGTAAAGGAAATATATCGAATACGTCCTTCATTAATCGGAGGCATCAGATTAGCAATTGCTTTCTTAGATATTAAAAGCTTTTTCAAAATATCCAATTTCATATTTCTTGTCATAACAATTGGGGCATTCATTTTTCAGGCATGGAACCTATTAATAATTTCGGGTTTATATATATTTTTTCTAATGAGTGTGGGCTTGGTATTGAGTGTGAGCCAAAAAAATCTACTTAGCTCAAAACACCCTCTGTGCATTGCAAAAAATAGCCCGAAAACAAGGGTTAGCCTATCGAAATCCTCTTAGCTGATAAAATTGAAAATGAAATAAAAAGGTACGCCTAAAAAGGAGTCTCCCATGCCTGAAACTTCAATTCAAATCCTGAGCGTCTTGCGCGATGGTAGCAATTTCCAATGGTATGTCATTCCACTGCTATCTTTCGTCTTCTATGTCTATACCATCGAGATCGAAAAACGGAACTGGAATCTGGTTCTGGCAGGCCTCGCCTTTTGGGGCGCAGACTGGGCAAATGAGATCATCAATTCGCTAATCTTCCATTTCAACGGCTACGCGCCCATCTGGGGGACGCCCGGTAGTAGTGCTTTTGTCATCTTGGCAGGCTTAAATATTGAGATTATGTTCATGTTCGCTGTTGCGGGCATCGTCTGGACCAAAATGCTCCTGCCGGATAAAAATGCCAAAATTCTAGGCATCAACAATCGCTGGTTTATCGCGATTGCAGGCTCCGCTTTCAGCGTTTTTGTCGAAGTACTGCTCAATCAAGTCAACGCCCTGACATGGGAATATACCTGGTGGAATACCAGCGCTCCCTGGCTAATCTTCGTCTTCGGCTATCTGACCTTTTTCATCATCGCCTTTTGGATTTACGATATGGAAGATTTCAAAAAGAAGCTCACCATCGTTGGTAGCCTTTGGGCAATTGACATCATTGCGCTAATCACATTCATTAGTATTGGTTGGATTTAAATATGGACCGAGAAATAATTCTTCAATATATCGAACAATTCTACGAGTATTATCAGGTAAATATTCAGCCCTATTTATTCGCGGATTATAAAGGTCAGGCCTTCGAGCTTTTCGACACCTTTCATCTGGCAGCACTTGGGGTTATTGGCTTTATCATCTTGCTTATCATCTTCTCGCGCAATAAGCTCAGCGAAAAGAATAAGGAAAACCTGCGCGACACAATGGCAGCCATCCTGATCCTGAACGAAATTTCGTGGCATCTTTGGGCATCCTTCTACAATGAATGGACTATTCAGAAAATGCTGCCGCTCCATATTTTCAGCATCTTGATCTGGCTGAGTGCCTGGATGCTCATCAAGAAGAGTTATCGCATCTATGAGTTTGCCTATTTCCTCGGTATTGGCGGCGCGCTCCAAGCCCTGCTAACGCCCGATACAGGCATCTATGGATTTCCCCACTATCGCTTCTTCCAAACCTTTATCTCGCACGGATTCATCATCATCGCCGCTATCTACATGACTGTCGTCGAGGAAATGCGCCCTACCTGGAAATCTATCTTACGCGTTTTCGTCTTTACCAATATCTATATGGCAGCCATCTACGGGATCAACATACTCATTGACAGCAACTATCTCTATGTCAACGCCAAGCCACCCACAGCCAGCATCCTCGATATGTTCCCGGACTGGCCCATCTACTTGCTCTACATGGAAGGCGTCGGTTTAGCTACCAGCCTACTACTCTATTTGCCATATTTCATCAAAGACTCGGTTGTGGCTATACGACTTAGAATATCTGGAAAATCTCGCCTTGACGATTTTACCTCTTGAGGTAGAATTACCTGCGCATCGCAAGGGGCGATGGCGGAATTGGCAGACGCAACGGACTTAAAATCCGTCGGTAGAGATACCTTGTGGGTTCGACCCCCACTCGCCCTACAAAAACTCCCGCTTCAAATGAAGCGGGAGTTTTTCTTTAGTTAATGCACTTCGCCAACCACTTCCCCCTCCAACTTATCTTCCCAGGGATAGGCTTCAAACTCTTTCGCGGCTTTGCGGATGGCAGGATCATCTGAATAACGTCCGCGCTTTTCTTGTGGCAGCAAAACAGCAACTTGACGCATGATCTCGTGTCCCAACTCATCCAATTGCCGACGGCGCTCACGTCCACGCCCATCTGCTTTAAGTGGACCGAATGGCTTGCCGATGTGAAACTCGATCTTGGCACGTTTCCCTAACTTTAACGGGAAAACATCATTTAGCCCTACGAGACCAACCGGAAGGATGCGTGCTTCTGTCCGAGTAGCGAGATACGCAGTCCCCGGGCGTGCGGGACGCAACACCTCTGCCCAGCTGCCGCCTTCGGGGAAAATCCCCAAAATCCCGCCATATTGCAGTATCGCTTCCGCAGCTCGAAGTGAGTCGCGTGAACCTGTCCCACGATACAGGGGATAATATCCCCATAACCACGGAATAAACTTAACAATACCCGGGGCATGCGGCATCTGCGCACCCCCAACAAATTCCAAGCGCCATGAAAAAATGCGCACAAAACAAACCGGATCAATAAAGCTAAAGTGATTCCCGACCACGAAAAAAGGTTCACCTTGGGGAATATTCTCTTTGCCAACGATCTTAACATCTGCCAAAATCCAGAAAACAAGACGAGAAAGATGATGCAAAAAAGCACGCAAAGCTTTTCGACGCGGGTATTTCAACAATGCTTCAGACACTTAACTACCGCTAACTTTCTCTAGAGAGTATTTTGTTGCATCTTCCACGGCTTTTGTCTCATTAACACGCAAGAGCAAGAACAAACCGACGAATAAGAAAATAAGTATAGAAGCAATTGCAACGCGTTGCCCAGCTTGTTCTGCAAGCAAAGTGCCCACTTCACGATTTTTTTCAAACCAACGTGCAGCCCACAACGCGAGGAAACCGTAGATTGTTGGTCCAATAAAAGAAGAGGTGCGCCCGACCACTGAGAAAAGTCCAAAAAACTCTGCACTTTGTCCTCTGGGAGCGAATATCCCGACCATTGTGCGGCTGATAGATTGAACACCTGTGAGCATAAATCCCGCCAACGCGCCAATGAAGAAAAATCCTGTAAGTGTTTGGTTGAAAAGCATCCAAATAATAGCTGCGATCATACCTAAGAGCGCGTAGATGAGAGAGCGTTTATAACCTACTTTTTCACCAACTATGGCAAAACCATACGCCCCGCCGATGCTCGTTACCTGCACGATGATCATAAAAATAATCATTTGGGTTTGGTTCATCCCGTAAAGGACTGCTCCGATAATGGCTGCAAAGTCCAATGCCATGAGAATGCCGTCGTTATAGATCAGAAAAGCGATCATGAACTTGATAAATTCTTTAAACTTCCGAGCAGACCTAAATGTCTGGGCGAGGCGTTTAAATCCCAGTGTAAGATATTTCTCTCCAACGGGTAATTTTTGAGCACTGGCACGTTCTTTGATCCATCTGTAGGCAGGGATGGTAGAAATAGCGAAAAACAATGCCGTGATTGGGAAGGCCAAGCGCACGGGCAACGTTGTCCCCTTGAGGAGTACGATCGGTGGAAGGAGAATAAGAAGGGCAAGAATGCCACCAATATTGCCGATTGCCCAACCATTGCCCGAAACACGTCCGATCTCTTCAGGGGATGCAATTTCTGGCAGCAAGGAATTATAAAAAACCTGCCCACCACGATATCCGATCTCTGCCAATATGAAAAAAAGCATACCTATAAAAATATCGCCTTTCTCAACAAAGAAAAGCAGAGCAGTAAAAACCCATGTTAGGGATGAAAAAAGGAAAAGAAAGCGTTTCTTGGACGCTGAAAAATCAGCAATGGTACCCAAGATCGGTGAAATAAATGCGACGACCAGCATGGCAATTCCCACAGCAACGCCCCATAAGCGAGAGCCTTCAGCACCACCGACAACACCATCTTTAAAATATGCTGAGTAAATGGCTAATAAAACAACTGCAGCATAGGCTGAATTACCAAAATCGTACATATACCAAGCACGGTGTTCACGATTTACAACTTTTTTCTCTGTCATAAAAATTCCTTTCAGAAATAAGATATGTTATTCTACCAAGCCTTAACCGCAACTGCTCAGATATGTCATTCATAAGATAGACATATTTTCTTTAACCCACTATAACGAAGGCAGTTTCGACTACTTGACGAAACCAAGCCATCGGGTAGAATAAGAGCCATAGATTCGGGAGCCTTGTGCTCCCGTTCACCGTCTAGCGGGCAACTTTACGAAAGAGAAAAAAAATGTATTACGACCGTCAAAAATTGGAAGAGATAGAAGATCAGAGCCTGGCTCCTTATGGTATGCGTAGTAAAAACTCAAAAGGACGCGAGTACGGCAGTAGCGAACCTGCTTATCGCACTGCTTTTCAGCGCGACCGTGATCGTATTCTGCATACCACTGCATTCAGACGCCTGGAATATAAAACACAGGTCTTCTTCAACTATGAAGGCGACTATTTCCGCACTCGCTTAACGCACACCCTTGAGGTTGCGCAGATCGGGCGCACGATCGCGCGTGCGCTCGGAGGCAACGAAGATCTGACCGAATCAATTTGCCTGGCGCACGACCTGGGCCACCCCGCTTTTGGGCATTCTGGCGAAGTCGCCCTTAATCGCCTGATGCGCGACCAAAATGGCTTTGACCACAATAAACAATCCGTGCGAATTGTCACTAAACTGGAAGAACGCTACCCGGATTTTCCTGGATTAGATCTAACCTGGGAAGTACGCGAAGGGATGGTCAAGCACGAATCAGAATATGATGTTTCAGACGCATCAGACTACGACCCAGACTTACGAGGCAACCTCGAAACACAAATCGCCAATATATCGGATGAGTTAGCTTACACCGCCCACGACCTCGATGATGGACTCCGCTCTGGCATGATCACTCCATCCCAACTCGAAGGGATCGCTCTCTGGGAGATACTTGCTGAGCGTTACAATTGGCGTGGTCCCATCCTTGACGACATGACTCGTCACCGCATGATCCGTCACTTGGTCGGTATCGAAGTCAGTGACGCGATCAATACAACAGAACTTCGCCTCAAAGAGAGTGGTGCCGATTCTCCCTTAGCTCTTCAGAAATTACCCTACAATGTTATCGGTCACAGCGAAGATATGACTCGCCGCAATAGAGAGTTAAAAGATTTTCTCTATAGCAAGCTCTACCGTCACCCCCGCGTGGTGCGCATGGCTGTAAAAGCCGAAAGAATTATCGGCGATCTTTTCAATGCTTATCTCAGCGAGCCTGCCATTTTACCGGCTCATGTACAAGCCTTAAGTGAAAAACGCGGCATAGAACGCATTATCTGTGACTATATTGCCGGAATGACCGATCGCTATGCCGTTGATGAACATCGCAAGCTCTTCGATCCTTTCATTAAGCCCTAGTAACAAGGAATTTTTATGTCCAAACAAGAAGAAACTTATCTGACCCCTGAGGGAAAGGAACGCCTGAAAACCGAATTGGTAGACTTGGTCGGTCCACAACGTGAAGCATTAGCCAAGCGCTTGCGCTCTGCAATTGAAATGGGCGATCTTTCAGAAAACGCAGATTACCATAAAGCTAAAGAAGACCAAGCCTTTCTCGAAGGGCGTATTCAGGAATTAAAATATATTATTGGAAATGCTATCGTTATCGAGGATGACGGAAAGCCAAAAGATAAAGTTATCGTTGGCGCGCATGTGACTATCCAGGAAGATGATTACCCTCCTGAAACCTATCACTTAGTCGGCGCAAAAGAAGCTGACCCCCAAAACGGGAAAATCTCACACGTCTCACCTATCGGGAGCGCATTGCTAGATCATCGCGTTGGCGAGATTGTCGAAGCAGAAGCTCCTGGCGGTACGATCAAATTCAAAATACTCAAAATCAAGTAAACTGGTTTAAATAAAAAAAGAGCCGAGATAAAAATCTCGGCTCTTTACTTTTTAACCGTTGCTTTTAGGCCAAACTGCCAATTCCAATGTCGCCCGATCGAAATAACTATTTGCCGGTAATGGTCCAGAACCATATTCAAGATCAGCGATCGTGACCAATAATTGTAGCGTTTCGGTCTGTAACCTAACCGGCTCATTCGCTTTCACCAAAACCAACTCGCCTTTTGCTTCCAAACGCTGGCGAATAGCGGGATCATTATAGGCGTGTTCAGACATCAATACTTTTGTTGCTGTCTTAATATCATTCTTGTCGAAGAGCCAAATTTCAAGAGCGGTTACCTTTTTGGGATCACCAACGCCGATCGTATCAGAGATGCCAACCCCGTATTCCCCCATAAACTCACCAGCTTGTGATTCAATACTAAACGATTCATCATAAAGATCATCGCCCAGAACATAGGTTGTCATTGATTGCGTGATTGGCGTTGCCAAGCCCATTTCTTCGTAATCAGTCTGCTGTGCGTTTTTATTGATTTTCTGTGCCTGCTGAGCGGGCGTTGTCTCACCATCCTTAGGGCTTGAAAGCGGGCGCAAGACACGCATGGCAAAAAATCCCACTGCAGCAATTACAACAATACCTACAAAAATCAAAACATATTTAAACGTGGACGTTTCATTAGTCCCGGTCTTGGGATCAGGTTCAGCCCCTGTTTCGGGAGATGGCACGCTGGGTGTAGCCGCGCTAACTAATTTTTCAAAACCATCAACTGCCACTCTCTCCTGCGCATTCGAAGAGGCGCGAACCCCTTCCAGTGCGCTCTGAGCGGCCGCACCAAGGTTCTCCCAACGTCGCAATGCTAAAGTTGTATCACTATTTACCAAAAGAGAATCCACCGTCATACGCAAATAATCTTGCTGGTAATCTGCGCGAAGTACATCCGGGGTTGCGTCCACGAACTCAACTGGTTGAATTATCCATCCCCAGCTCAATCCCAATGCAAACCCAACAACAATAGCAACTGCTGCTGCCACAATGGGATTCTTCAACTTTTCAAGGAGTGTATTCGTAGCTTCCATAATTATTTCCTCTCAAGAACAAATAAGCGATAGTGAAGGTATTATACAAGAAAGCTCCTAAATACGCTAACGCATTCAGGAGCTCCATCAAACAAAGGAGAAAAAGCTTTAATTCTGCTCTACTTGAATATCATCCAAAGAGAATTTTTGATCACATTTCAAACATTGTGCCTCACGCTTATTCGCTACCACCAACAAGCCTTTGCAATTAGGGCAAGGTTCTTTTAGTGGCATCTTCCATGAAGTGAAATCACAATCAGGATAGTTAACACAACCATAGAAAGTGCGCCCTTTACGAGTTCTGCGGCGTACCAATTCTCCAGCATCTTCAGGGCAAGCAACGCCTATTTTCTCCAACCACGGCTCAGTATAGCGGCATGTTGGAAAATCACTACAGGAGATGAATTTTCCATAACGTCCAAAGCGGATCACCAAATCATGTCCACATTGCGGGCAGGCACGTCCAATTGGTTCGGGGCCACGCTTTGTAGTTGGCATTTCTTTCTCAGCGCGTATCAAGTCTTCTGAGAAGGGTCCATAAAAGCGACGGATCACATCCACCCATTCACGATCACCGGTAGCGACTTCATCCAAACTTGATTCCATACGAGCGGTAAAGCCTAGATCTACAATATCCGGGAAGTGCTTAACAAGCAGATCATTGACGATTTCGCCCGTTTCTGTCGGGATAAGACGCTTTTCAGCGCGCTCAACATAACCACGTGCCTGGATTGTGGACAAAGTCGGAGCGAACGTGGATGGACGCCCGATTCCGTTTTCTTCCAACGCCTGCACCAAAGATGCCTCGCTAAACCGTGGCGGAGGCTGGGTGAAGTGCTGTTCAGGAATAAGGTGGTCTAATTCCTGTTTCTGACCTTCTTTCAATCCATCTGGAATTTGGACACTCTCATCACCATTATCGCCCTTCTTTTTATTCAAATTCCGCTTATCAGCATAAACAGCTAAAAAGCCAGCGAATTTGATCGAAGAGCCAGAAGCACGCAAAAGATATTCATGGGCACTTGCTTTGCCTAAAACTTCAACCTGCAAAGTGTTATAGATCGCCGTTGCCATCTGCGAAGCAATAAATCGCTGCCAGATCAAACGATAGAGTTTATATTGCGATGCATTCAAATATTCCTTAAGCTTTTCAGGCGAACGCATTGCCGAAGTTGGGCGAATAGCCTCATGTGCTTCTTGCGCCCCTTTGGCACGCGTCTTATGTTTTGGTGGTGCCTCAGGAATATACTCTTTTCCGAAACGCTCACTGATATAACCACGCGCTTCTGCAACAGCAGAATCGGCAATATGCGTCGAATCTGTACGCATATAGGTGATCAAACCGGTGACACCGTCTTCGCCAACATCTACACCTTCGTAAAGGGATTGAGCAACTGCCATTGTTCGCTTTGCAGTATAACCAAGCCGACGGGAAGCATCCTGCTGAAGCGTGGAAGTGATGAAGGGCGTTGGGGGTTTACGACGTCTCTCTCCACGCTTGATCTTTTTGATCGCGTAAGCGGCTGTCTCCATATCCACGAGGACCGGCTTGACCATCTCCTCGTTCGACAGAGTCGGTTCTTCGCCATCAATCCGCGCTAATTTGGCTGTAAATGTGGTTTTCAACCCATCCGGTTTTAGTTCAGCTGCAATTGTCCAATATTCGACTGGCTCAAAAGCGTCGATCTCGCGTTCACGCTCAACAACCAAACGCAAGGCAACCGACTGCACACGCCCCGCCGAAAGGCGGCCGCGTACCTTTTCCCATAAAAGTGGGCTAATGCCATAACCAACGAGACGATCAAGGATACGGCGTCCCTGCTGAGCATTGACCAGATCCATATTGATCTCTCGCGGCGTTGAAAATGCTTCATCTATCGCCGATTTGGTGATCTCATGGAAAACTACGCGTCGCGCAGTTTTTGGCTCGATCTCAGCAGCTTCCATCAGATGCCAGGCAATCGCTTCACCTTCGCGATCAAGATCGGTGGCGAGATAAACTTCTTCTGCTGTTTTAGCGAGCTTCTTCAACTCTTTTACAACCGGGCGTTTATCATTCGGCACACGATATTTCGGCGTGAAATCGTTTTCCACGTCTACCGAAAGTTGTGAACGCAATAAATCGCGCACATGACCCACCGAGGCTTTAACGGTATATCCGCGCCCTAAAAAACGTCCAACGGTACGCGCTTTGGCAGGGGACTCGACGATCACCAACTTGCCCTTACGTTTACGTTCACGTTTGACCTTTGGCGGCGGGATCAAGCCTTCATGCGCTTCAGTGCGCCCGGTCCGATACATTTTTGTGCCACATTCAGGGCAAATGCCGCGCGTTACGGGTGCGCCAATCTTGTTGAAAGTCGCTTCAGCTTCTAATACTTCTCGTTTGGTCTTGCATTTCATGCAGTAGGCTTCCAAGATTTCCTCCTACAGGTATTCTGCTCTGTTTTTGTCTTTTAGGCGCGAGACAATCTTCTTTACATCTTGTGCCTGATCTCGTTGAGCGACTACTAAAACATCGCCACTGTCAATAATAACTAAATCGTCTACCCCAATTGTTACAACCAGCCGTCCTTCACCATTGCCATAGATCAACGAATTGCGCGTATCTTCGGCAATATGTTCACTTCCTAAAACGATATTACCATGTGCATCGTTGGGCAGCACGACATCGAAGAGCGAATCCCATGAGCCAACGTCACTCCAGTCTAACCCACTGGCGGGGAGAACGGCAACTTTTTCAGCATCTTCCATGATACCGTAGTCTATCGTTTCGCTTTTTAGGGTGAGCCACACGTTTTGGATAACGGAAGCAAGTTTGGGGCTTGCGAGCGAGGCGGATATTTCATCCAAAGCGGATTTAAGCTCGGGCATTTGGCGGTCGAACTCGGATAAGATAGTTTGCGTCCGCCATATGAACATCCCGGAGTTCCAAGAGTATCCTCCCCTTACGCTCATTTCATAAGCAGCTTCTTTATTCGGTTTTTCCTTGAAATGTTTCACCTGATAAACGGGATAGGTGAAATCATCTGGCAAACGCTCACCACGTTGAATATAGCCGTAGCCCGTTGCCGGGAAAGTAGGCGTGATGCCGAGCGTGACAAGATAATCTCGTTCGGCTACTTTCACTGCCGTGGTTAAAAGATGATAGAAAAGATCGCGGTTACGAATGAAATGGTCGGCAGGAAATACGGCCATTATCGCTTGCGGATCACGATGATGAAGAACTGTGGCTGCTAGCCCAACTACTGATGCAGTTCCACGCGGGGCAGGCTCGATCAGAAAATTCTCTTCAGGCAGATCGGGCATTTGCGCTTTTAGCATTTCAGCTTGTTCAGCAACGGTGACGACCAAAATTCTCTCCAAAGGAAAGAAGCCCTCGAGACGCTCAACAGTCGATTGAAAAAGTGATTTTTCACCGATCAGTTTCAACGCCTGTTTGGGCGTCTTATTGCGTGAAACGGGCCAAAGCCTTGTTCCGCCGCCACCAGCCATAATGACTGCGTAGGTATGAGATGATTTAGTCATTTTTCTTATCCATATTTATCAAGTGTAATTAGGCATCATAGTCTGCCTGGGTTTCACGGGTAACGACATAGTTCATCCCGCCAACGTGGCGCACCATGCCTTTTAGTTCCATCATTACCAGCGCAGAAGAAACTTTTTCAACAGCCAAACCTGTTTTGGCACGGATTTCATCAACATGGAGCGGCTCATGCGTGAGGGTATGTAAGAGCTGTGCTTCGGTCATATCCGATGGGATCGCTTTGCGTGCAGCACGTTGTTCTGTAACGCGTGTCAGATCGAGAATTTCGAGAATATCACGCGGTTTCAAAAGCGGATGCGCACCCTGCTGGAGCAGGCGATTGGGGCCTTTGCTTTGCGGGGCAAAAATATTACCCGGTACAGCGAAGACTTCTCGTCCTTGGTCAACTGCAAAATTTGCTGTGATCAGCGCGCCGCTGGTTGCACCGGCTTCGATCACTATTGTTCCCATTGAGAGACCAGAGATGATGCGATTGCGCGGTGGGAAATTGGAGCTTTCCGGTGGTGTACCGGGAGCATAATCGCTAATGACCGCACCTGACCCGATAATTGCTTCTGCTAAATTGCGATGCTCTGGCGGGTAAATGCGATCTACGCCGGAGCCGAGAACGGCAAAGGTACGTCCACCTGCGTTAAGCGCAGCTTGATGAGCAATGCCATCTACTCCGCGCGCAAGACCACTAACAACGGTAACACCATTTTGCGCCAAAAAGGAAGCGATCTCTTCTGTAACTTGTCGTCCATAAGAGGTGACTCGCTGTGTGCCGACGATAGCAACTGCCCACGCATCTTCTTCAATAAAGTCGCCACGCAGATATAAAATGGGTGGCGGCTGAGCGATCTCGCGCAGGCGGGCGGGGTAATCTGCGTCTTCCCACGTCATCACGCGGATATTTTTCGCCGCGATCTCATCCCAGAGGACATCAAGGTCTACATCGTTGCGGGCTTTGAGAAAGCGTTCGATCAGGGTTTTGCTTAGCCCTGCTGCGCGCAGGTCGGCGGGAGAGCCTTCCCATGCGGTTTTGGCGTCGCCAAAAAAATCGAGTAATGCGCGCAAGCGGACTGCGCCGATACCTTTGACGAGATTGATCCCGATCCAATAACGCTTCATTATACGAGGGTTATTTTTCGTCGACCAAGCCGGGGAGCAAATAAACGCTCATTTGGCACTGAGCAAGATCAACATCAAGGATGACATCAGGAATGGCTGGAAGCAGGATTTCACGTCCAGATTCCGATTTCACCAAGTAGACATCATTCGCGCCTGTCTTGATGATTTCCTTCAGGTTGCCTAGAACTTCTCCGGTCGCTTCTTCGACAACTTTCAAACCGACCAGTTCAAAATCGTAATATTCGCCTTCAGGCAACGGGGGCCAATCGCTAAGGAGCACATAAAGGGAGTGGTTACGATGACGACCAATCGCGTCACGATCTGCGATGCCTTCAAAGGAAAGCAGCAAACCCTTATTGTGTGGGCGGCGCGTAGCGATAGTGACTGGAAGGCGCGCGTCACCGAGATAGAACTTTTCGCCAGCCTCTATGCGCTCAGGGTAATCCGTTTTGATCTCAAGCATGATCTCGCCACGCACACCATGCGGCCGGCGCAGCAACCCCACGACTAAATATACAGGCTCACCTTCAGCGGGTGAGCCTGTATTGGCGTTCTTTGAAAGTCTCGAGTCTGTCATTAGGGTTCCATTACATCCAGTGAGACTTGTTTCCCTTCGCGCTCTGCGGCAACCCGCAATAAAGCACGAATGGCGTTGGCAACTCTGCCACGTTTGCCGATGACGCGCCCCATATCATCTTTTGCTACGCTCAACTCAAGATCAACGCGGCGTCCAGAGACAAATTCACGAACTTCGACATCTTCGGGGTTGTCAACCAACGAGCGGGCAATATATTCAGCTAATTCTTTCATCATACGCCCTTTCTTGTACAGTATTGCAATTTTTTAGTCGCGGCGAGTGCGGGGATCAACATTGCGCTCAGCCATCATCTTTTCAGATTCAGCCATCAACACAGCAATATCTTCACCGGCTTTGAAACGCTCGTAGCGCTCCAAAACACCCGAATAATTAAATATCTGTTTTACAGAATCACTGGGCTGAGCACCGTTCTTCAACCACTCATAGATACGGTCTTCTTTGACTTCAACAGTAGAAGGCTCTGTGCGAGGATTATAGAATCCCAAAATTTCAAGAAAACGACCATCACGTGGCTTTTCTTTTTCTGCTGCAACAATACGATAAGAAGGTTGTCCCTTCATACCTACGCGACGTAAACGAATACGAACCATCGAATTACACTCCTTCGAAATTACTTTTTATTTTAAATTGTATGACCAGTACTTGAACAAAAAGTTGAGGGCGCTAAAGGAGGCGCTTTCTTTTCGTCTTTTCCGATCCTAACCAAACAGACGTGAGAGACCACGTCCGCCAGTTTTCTGAAGTTGTTTGAAGAGTTTGCGTGTTTCGCGAAACTGCTTCATTAGCCGATTAACATCCTGTACCTGATTTCCAGAACCAGCAGCAATCCGTCGGCGTCGGCTGGCATTTAGTATATCTGGATTTCGGCGTTCTTGCATAGTCATTGAACTTAAGATGGCTTCTGTGCGTTTAAGTTGCTGCTCCATCTCATCGGGCGGGATATTCCGTGCCGCCTGCCCCATCTGCCCTGGCAACATATCCATAACCTGTCCGATCGGCCCCATTTTGCGGACTTGGCTCATCTGCGCCATCCAGTCCTCGAGGGTAAACTCGCCGCTCATCAGCTTGGCAGCTTGTTGTTCGGCTTCCTGCTGATCGAAAGCCGCTTCTGCTTTCTCGATCAGCCCAATCATATCACCCATCCCCAGGATGCGGGATGAGAGACGCGCGGGATCATAAGATTCTAGGGCATCTAATTTTTCTCCCACACCAAGGAACTTGATCGGCACCCCGGTTACCGAACGAATAGAGATCGCCGCGCCCCCACGCGCATCTCCATCCATCTTTGAGAGAATTAAACCAGTCAGCGAGATCGCATCTCGAAAACCTTCGGCAATGGGTAAAGCCTCTTGCCCGATCATCGAGTCGACGACAAGCAGCGTCTCAACAGGACTAGTATTTCTGGCTACAGCACGTAGCTCATCCATGAGCGCATCATCAAGCTGGGAACGCCCCGCTGTATCAATAATGAGAATACTGAAGCCACCTTTAGCAGCTTGCTTATAGGCTTTCTTTACCAGCTTCTCAGGGCTTAGACCTTCTTCCCAGAAAACAGGAACGCCAACACGCTCGCCAAGAGTCTGAAGCTGCTGCGCCGCAGCAGGGCGATAGGGATCGCCGGCTGCCAACATAACGCGTTCGCCACGTCCACGCAGAAGATTTGCTAACTTTCCGGCAGCTGTCGTTTTACCAGCTCCCTGCAAACCAACCAGCAAAATTACACGTGGTTTTGCACCACTTAATTGAAGCGGAGCAGGATCACCGAGTGTGTCGACCAATTCATCATGTACGATTTTGATGATCTGTTGCCCTGGGTTCAGGGCTTTGCTTACTTCGGCTCCTACAGCTCGTTCGCGCACACGAGCAACAAAATCTTTAGTTACGCTATAGTGCATATCCGCTTCGAGCAATGCCAAACGGACTTCGCGCATAGCAACATCCACATCCGCGGCAGAAAGTTTACCACGTCGCTTCAGTTGGTCAAAAACCTGATTTAGTCGTCCTGTGAGTGTTTCGAACAAAATATTTCCTAAGTGGGGCTAAGTAAAAAGCCGTCAGATTTTAGCGCGTAAAAGCGTGATGGTCAAGGGATAAACAGGGCTTTCTTCATTATTATCAAGAAGATGAAGAACAGCCTCCTAAAGCCGAGTTGACGATGTGCACGCAAAAGAGTATCATCCCATAGTCTCAGGTCGGTCGGGTAATCGCGGTTTCGAATTCATTTCGATATCGAGGAAAGTCCGCACTTCACAGGGCACGGCGCCGAGGAAAGCTCGGGATGGAGCAATCTATCGGATCGGGCCACAGAAACAGGTAGCCCTTTTAGGGTCATAGTGAAAAGGTGGTGTAAGAGACCACCGGTGTCTGCAGCAATGCAGCCAGCCAGGCAACCCCCGCCGGAAGCAAAGCCAAGCAGAGATGATGAGCTGCCCGTTTTTTACATCTCGGGTAGGCTGCACAGATAGATGATCACCCAAGAGAGATTTCTCTCCGGACAAAATGCGGCTTATAGACCGGCCTGAGGCCTTTTTATCAAAAACCTAACGTTTCCATACTACCTATGTCTTATCAACCTCGGTGCTAAGTCCTTGTATAGTCATGCAGGCTTATAAATAGCCTCCAACTTGACACATTTCTTCCCCTGTGCTAAATTTGCAAAACAGATTTTATAGAGTCCTTAGATTCAACTTGTAAGTGCACCACTTCACAGTGTCGAAAAAGAGGCAAGCTGCGGTAGCATTAGCCTCCGACACCGATCAAAGTGAAAGGAGCACTTATGTCACCCTACAAGCAGCTTGCCTTGGAGCAAAGATACCAGATAAAAGCTCTTTTGGATAATGATGTGCCCAAAGGAAAAATAGCAACAACGATAGGAGTTAG
>Ga0209249_1001721_pt1 | contig 19825 bp, 15 predicted proteins | sample SaaInlV_200m_DNA_4_FD_184653 | JGI IMG/M metagenome (GOLD analysis project Ga0209249, IMG submission 184653) | Marine microbial communities from expanding oxygen minimum zones in the Saanich Inlet - SI037_S3LV_200m_DNA (SPAdes) (version 2) | ecosystem: Environmental > Aquatic > Marine >...
AGTTTAACAATTATTAAAACCTGCCTCAAAAAATACATATATCGTTCGATTTAAAATGCTTAAATATAAAGTGCATGCTGCGCTTTCTATTCAGCATATTTAATACATCGAACCCAATCTGTATTATTGCGAACGGTTATAGTTTTATAATAAATTTATTTCTCCAAGCCGTCCGAACGGACGGTACAAAATATAATCTTCTATACTATAAAATACTAAAAATCAAATAAGGATTTTGTCGGTCAGCGTTTAATTGCAATTTTTTGAAAGTTTCCTGCATTGAAGTTGGGCCGGTGACTTTTGTCAGAATTATTATACGAGGTGGCAGGATTCCGTACTTTTTTATTGAAATGAGACACAGGAAATCGCTTTGTTGTGATATTCAAATATCATGCAAAGGCCTCTTGTGAGAGCTCCGCAGGTTATTATACATGGGATTTTATCACCAATATCTGTTTTATGTCCCGGAGTAAGGGATTTAATAGTTATACCGTTCCCGTTATTGAATATAATTTCAGGACTATGGCTATGCCCACGAAACAGAATTTTTTTGGGATTATTCTTCATGTAAATATCTGCAGTTTTTTTACCCATACCTCTTGTCATGCATGAAAGTCCGAGCTCTTTATAATATGGTAGAGAGTGTGCATATACTATTTTCTCTTCGTTGACTACCGGAACTAGATCTTTAAGATATGTTATGTTTTCCTGAGATATATATTTCCCGGGCTGATACTGCTGATTTATAAGGATTTCATGGTCGTTGTTTCCCTTTATTGCTATTACGTCGTTATCCCTAAGAAGTGTTATGCATTCATCAGCTGTTTCCGGATGTTGAGAATCACAGATGTCGCCAAGGTGGTACAATCTGGAACAACCATTTGCCTTGAGAAAACAGACAGCCCCTGCAATAGTTTCAGCATTTCCATGGCTGTCAGCCATAATTCCTGTTTTTTGTCTGTTTTTCATGTTTCTTTTTAATTTGAATGCACGGTAAAATTATGACGAACTTGTAAAAAGCTAATTCATGGTGCTTTGCACCACTATAAAAAAATAACCTGCTAATTTCATTGCATTTTAGCAATAAGTTATTTGGAAGCATAACAAATGGTTAAGTAAAAATCTTCATATACAAGGCATAACTTTTGGCCAGGTGTGAAGGCATACATGTAGTATGTCGAACGCCTGATCAAAAACTATAACGCAGTAGATGAAACTTTTTACGACGCCATCAAAGCCAGATGTAAAATAGTTTATTAAGACACAGGTGTCAATGTAGACTTTTTATGGAAGAATCAAATATACTTAATTTGTAAGTTCATGAAAACATGGGGGAATATTTGAACTTCCATATGTGGGCTTTTCAAACTATAACCTGAGGCCAATATTGAGCAAAAATACTTGAATTTAAAAACAATCCTGTTTTAATAGATTGATTATTGACACAAAAGATTCATTACATTATAAATCTTAAACCTCAATTGAGGATAAACTATATATTTTTTTAAATGCAATAAAGAAAAATAATTCCTAACGTGCAAATTAATTAATCAGAGGTATACTTTATGAGTTTGCAAATTATAGTCATGGTAAAACAGGTTCCTGATACGCATAATGTATCAGGTGATGCCATGAAACCCGACGGAACGGTTAACAGGGCAGTATTGCCGGCAATTTTCAATCCTGAAGATTTAAATGCTCTTGAAGAAGCTATAAAGATCAAAGAAACTATTGGGGGAAAAATAACTGCCATAACAATGGGGCCGCCGAATGCTGTAAAGATTTTAAAAGAATGCCTTTATCGTGGAGTGGATGATGTTGTTCTTGTTTCTGATCGGAAATTTGCTGGTGCAGATACTCTTGCAACATCTTATGCATTGAAATGTGCAATTGAAAAAGTAGAAAAATATGATCTTGTTCTCTGCGGAAGACAGGCCATAGATGGTGATACGGCTCAGGTTGGCCCTCAGATAGCTGAAAAGCTGAATATTAATCAACTGACCTGTGTTTCTGAAATTGTTGAAGTAAATGAAACAGATATAACAATAAAACGTTCAATAGAAAACGGGCATGAATTTCTTAAGAGTAATATGCCGGTTTTGCTGACTGTTACCAATGAAGCAAATGAACCGAGGACACCGAGCGCCAAGCTTGCAGTTGCATACAAAAATATATCAGGCAAAACAAGTGATGAGTCATATGATGATGAATACCTTGAATCCGGAATCGATGACCCTATCAGTTATATAAAAGAATGGAATGTTGAATCAATTAATGCAGACCCGCAATTATGCGGACTTTCCGGATCACCTACAAAAGTTAAAAAAGTTCAGAGTGTAGTATTGACTGCAAGCGATGTAAAACAGATTCAAAATACCGATGAAGGTATAGCGGAATTAATTAATGAGCTTACCGAAGAGCACATTATCGGATAGGAGATAGTAATGAGTGCGAAAAATAGTGTGATGGTTTTTATTGAGCAGAATAACAGCAAGGTAGCGGATGTCAGCCTGGAGCTGGTCAGCGAAGGTAAAAAGCTTGCGGATAAGTTGGGAGTTGCACTAGATGCTGTTGCCATTGGATATAACCTTGAAAAAGAGGTTGAAGTTCTAGGACATTATGGCTGCAATACGGTCTTTTATATTAATGATGAGAGGCTTTCTCATTTTACATCGGTTCCTTATGCTAAAACCATAGTGGAAATTATTAAAAAATATGAACCCCAGATAGTACTTTTCGGGGCTACAACCACCGGAAGAGATGTTGCTCCAAGAGTTGCTTCTGAACTTAAATGCGGCTTAACGGCTGATTGTACTGAACTCCAGATAGGAGAGTACAAGTTGAAGAGCAAAGTTTATAAAAATACTCTTCTGCAAATTCGTCCGGCATTTGGCGGCAATATTGTTGCAACAATTGTTTCTCCTGAAAGTATGCCCAGCATGGCGACCGTCAGGGAAGGTGTAATGAAAATGGCTGAGCCTGACACATCAAAAGAAGTAGAAGTTGTCAGTGAAAAATGCGGGCTTGATGACAGCGACTTTATGACTGAAGTCATTGAAGTAATAATAGAAGAAAAGAACGTGGATTTGAAATCTGCTAATATTATTGTTTCTGCCGGAATGGGTGCAGCAACACCGGAAGGCCTTGAACTTGTAAAAAAACTGGCAAATACTCTTGGTGGTGAAGTAGGAGCCTCCAGACCGGTTGTTGATTCGGGTATAATTGATAGAGATCATCAGGTTGGCCAGACAGGCTTGACTGTAAGACCCAATCTTTATATTGCATGCGGAATTTCAGGCCAGATTCAACATCGTGCAGGAATGGCCGAGGCAAAGCGTATAATAGCTATTAACAATGATCCTGATGCACCGATCTTCAATATTGCACATTACGGTATTGTCGGTGATGTTAACGATATTATCAATAGAATGATTAAAGCATACAAGGCAAGGGCATAGGAGGACGACAGTGTCAAATTTTTATAAAGATAATTCGGATATTTTATTCCATATGAAAAATATGGATCTTTCATGGGTTGTCGATTTAAAGGAAGACGGTTTTGCTGATAAGGGTAAGTATTCCTATGCCCCGGAAGACTACGACGATGCTATTGACAACTATGGCCGGGTTCTTGAAATTGTAGGTGAGATAGCTGGTGAATTTGTTGCACCACGATCTTCTGCGGTTGATGAAGAAAGTGCTCAATACAAAGACGGTGAGGTGATTTATGCAAAGGGAACGGCAGAGGCTATAGATCGTATAAATAAGGCGGATCTTGCAGGATTTACCGTTCCGAGAAAATACGATGGAATCAACATGCCAATCACTATTTATTCGGCTGCAATTGAAATGATTTCAAGGGCTGATGCCAGCTTTATGAACCTTTTTGGACTTCAGGGAATTGCAGATACTATTACAAAGTTTGCTTCTGAAGATCAGAAAAGGCGTTATCTTCCGCGTTTTTCATCCGGTGAAGTTATGGGCTCAATGGCGCTTACGGAACCTGATGCAGGCTCCGACCTTCAAGCGGTTATGCTCAAGGCCACTGAAGGAAAAGACGGTAAATGGCATTTAAACGGAGTTAAGCGTTTTATTACCAACGGGTGTGCAAAGATTTCACTGGTTATGGCCCGATCAGAAGAGGGGACCAAGGGCGGACGGGGTATCTCGCTTTTTATTTATGAACGTGATGAAAATATGAAGATCCGCAGGATAGAGCACAAGCTTGGCATAAAAGGTTCCCCAACCTGTGAGCTTCAATTCAACAACGCAGAGGCTGAGCTTCTAGGAAAAAGGAAGATGGGTCTTATTAAGTACACTATGTATCTTATGAACGGTGCACGAATTGCGATTTCGGCACAGGCTGTAGGTATTGCTGAAGCAGCCTACCGGGAAGCCGATTCATATTCAAGGCAGCGTGTACAGTTCAAAAAAGCTATACGTGATTTTTCTGCTGTTTATGAAATGCTCACTGACATGAAAGTAAATATTGAGGCAGGTCGTACTCTTCTTTATGAGACTTCAAGAATTGTTGATATTAAAGAAGGGCTTGAAGATAAAATTGATGACCATCCTGAAAGTGCTGGAGACCTGAAAGGCGAATTTAAACGTTATTCCAAGTATGCTTCATTGTTTACGCCAATTGTAAAGGGGTATACATGCGAGATGGCAAACAAGGTCTGCTATGATGCCATTCAGATCCATGCAGGGGTTGGTTTTACCTGTGAGTTTAATGTGGAACGCCATTACAGGGATGTTAGAATAACAAACATTTATGAAGGGACAACACAATTACAGGTTGTTGCAGCTATTGGTGGTGTAATCGGAGGAGTAGTTTTCGAGCGTCTAGGCGAATATGAAAAAAATTATGACTTTCAACCAGTTTCGGATCTTTTTGCCATTATAAGGGAATTCAGGACACAGCTTGAATCAGCCGTTTCCCATGTTAAAGATAAAGGGGATTCAAACTATCAGGAGTTTCACGCAAAACGGCTTGTTGATATGGCAACTGACACAATTTTAAGTTACCTTTTATGTATTGATGCCATTAAGTCTGAAAGAAAGAAAAAAGTTGCACAACTTTTTATTTCAAAAGCAAAGCATCGGATTGAATCTGACCTTGATTATGTTTTGTCAAATGACGATTGTTATATTGAACTTCATAAAGATATAATTGACTCCGAAGAAATAGTATAGACAAAAATAAATATCCCGACTTCAAAAGGCCGGGCTTTGGTTTAAAACTGGTTTTATTAGTTTTATTGGTTCTATTTTTTATCTCTCACCCGTTCGCTTTGCACACTTGAGGCACAGAGGACTCAAAGTTTTTTTGTTTTTTGGCTGGTTTACTGGTTGGCTAAAAAAACATACGTACATCAATTTCCTTTGCTGAAGACTTCTTTGGTGATTTTATTTAAAAACATCAATAACAAAACCCAGAAGAATCACATATAATGACTCCATATAATAAAGAACAGTCTGAAGCCATTTTTATGGTTAAAGATCATTTGGCGGCACTTTCAGAATCTGAAAAAGACAGATTGAAATCAGAATGCCGTGAATATCTTTTGTTCAGGGAAGATGTCGGGGAATTCCTTGATGAAAATTTCAGCAGTATCTGTACAAAAAAGTGTTATGATAACCGTTTGAGTGCCTGCTGTTCAAAAGAGGGAATAATAACTTTTTTTTCAGATGTTGTTATCAATATTCTTTATTCCGAAGAGCACGAAATAATTAAGCTGGTTGAGGCGGTTGAAAATGGTAATCGCGGTTTTAAATGTGTATACCTTTCTGAATCGGGATGCCTCTGGCGGATAAAGCCTATAGTTTGTGAAATGTTTTTATGTGATCAGTCCCAAAGCGAGGTTTTTGACGATAAAACGTTTGCAAGGGAAAAATGGGAACATTTCAGAAAGCTGGAAAAAAAATTTAAATGGCCGGATCGTCCGGTCCTTTTCGATTATCTTGAAAGTTATTTCATTAAAGCGGGTTTCAAATCTTCTCTTATGTATTTTCATAACAGCCCCGGACTTATGCGAATAAAAAAACTTGCCGGATTAGAAATCTAAAAAAATTATATTGACAAAAAAAGTTCGATTATGCTTAATAGTTGACTCATTAGTCAAGTTGTTTCTGAATATATAAAATTTATACAGAAAATGTTGCGAAGCATAATTATTATGAAGAACTCATAAAAAGTATAACCGATGGCTAAGTAGAAATCTTCATATACGACGCCATCAATTATGATTTGAACTTGACTTCTTTTATTTGGTTTTATAATATTCCATCATATGTTGGAAGCTAATAATGGATATGGGCGATAAAAGTGTAAATTCTATTGTTTAACTGTTTATTACTAAGGAAAGATTAGTCAGAAGGTTAGTGTATAACAACTTATAAAAAGAGAGGTAATAAAAGTGGATTTTGGACTAACCAAATCGGAAAAAGAAATGCAGAAAGCCGCAAAGGCTTTTGCCAAGGGGGAATTTGACAAAGATATGTCCCTTGAGCTTGACAAAAAAAAGGAGTTCCCTACGAAGGTTTGGGAAAAAGCCGGTGAACTTGGCTTTATCGGGATGCATTTTTCTGAAGAATGTTCAGGTCAGGATCTTGGCCTTATGGAAAGCTGCATCGTTATTGAAGAATTCTGCCGCAAGGATTCAACTTTGGGAAGTACTCTGGCTTTTTCCAGTTACGGCTCTGAAAGCATATTGAAATACGGCAGTGATGAATTGAAGAAGAAATTCCTTCCCGAAGTCGCTGAAGGTCGAATGCTTTCCAGTTGTGCATTCAAAGAAAACGGGAAAGGTTACAACTTTAAGTCTCTTTCTACAACAGCCGTAAGAGATGGTGATGAATGGATTATCAACGGGGAAAAAACATATGTATTAAATGGAGGCTCCGCCGGTTTCTATACTGTGCTTTGCCAGACTGATTCTGATGCAGACATAACTAAGGGCTTAAGCATGTTTCTTGTAGAAGCTGATCGGGAAGGTCTTGTCGCCGATGATGTTGGTGAGAAACTAGGACTTAGGATGATAAAAACAGCTACCATTAAACTTAATAATGTTCGTGTCCCTGCTTCAAATCTAATAGGAAATGAAGGTAGCGGGTATAAGCAGATTCAGGAGTTTTTCGATATAAACAGAATTATTATTGCCGCTCAAGCTGTTGGTATGGCTCAGGGTGCTTTTGACCGGGCTCTTGATTATGTGAAGCAGAGGGAACAGTTCGGGAAAAAAATAGCTCAATTTCAGATTACGGGACATAAAATTGCCAACCTGTCTACTACCATAACTCAGATCAGGCTGTTAACATACAATGCCGCGTGGAATTATGATCAGGGTAAGAATGATTCTAAATTAACCGCCATGGCAAAACTTGCCTCAACAAAGGCAGCTGTTGATGTCGCAGCTGAGGCGATCCAGCTTTTTGGCGGATATGGGTTTATGACTGAATATGAAGTTGAACGCTATTACCGGGATTCGAAGGTTATTGAGATCTTTGAAGGCAACCGGGGTGTTCAGCGTGATGCAATCGGGAAAGATGTAATAGGAAAGATCAAGAAATAAAAAGTCCTGATGTTATTTGTTAATAATCTGCCTGTATATGAAAGTTTTGGCAGTATAATAAGGAGACAGATTTTATGGAAATTTTGAAATATACCGAGGAACATGAAAAATATCGGGAAAAACTTCGGGTCTTTTTTGAAAAAGAGGTTACTCCATATGCTGATAAATGGGAAGAGGACCATGCTGTACCCAAGGAGGTTTGGAGAAAAGTCGGGCAGGCTGGTCTGCTATGCCCCCTGGTGCCTGAAGAATATGGTGGAATAGGCGGTGATTTTAGTCATGTAGTTGTATATATGGAGGAATTCGCTAAAACCAAACAAAGTGGTCTCATGCTGACACTTCATAATGATATTGTTGTTCCGTATATTCTTGCATACGGGACTGAAGAAGTAAAAAAGAAATATCTGCCCAAGTGTGTCTCAGGAGAATGTATAACCGCTGTTGCCATGACCGAACCTGCTGTGGGAAGTGATCTTTCGGGAATGGAAACAACTGCGGTTGAAGATGGAGATGAGATCATTATCAACGGCAACAAGACCTTTATATCCAACGGTCATGTTTCAGACCTGGTAATAGTTGCTGCACGTAATTCTGAAATCGATGATCCATATAGCGGAATAAGCCTTTATCTTGTTGAAGACGGCACACCGGGATTTGAAAGAGGAGAGAAGTTTGATAAGCTGGGTATGAGAAGCCAGGATACAGCCGAACTGTTTTTCAACAACTGTCGCATCCCGAAAGAAAATATGCTTGGGACAAAGGGCGGCGGATTCATCATGCTTATGGAAAAGCTTCAGCAGGAACGGCTTTGTGCTGCTATAGGCGGTGTGGTCGGGTCCGAGGCGATTATAAAGGAACTGATAGAGTTCTGCCAAAAAACCATTGTAGATGGCAAACCCCTGTCAAAATCCCAGGCTATTAGGTTTGAACTTGTTGAAATGGCTACCGAGGTAAAGCTTGGAAGAACCTTTATGGAAACGCTGATTTATGATCATATTGACGGGCAGAATGTGGTTGTTGAAACATCGATGCTGAAAAGCTGGGGTACAGACCTTCTAAATGATCATGTGAACAGGGCCCTTGAAATTATGGGTGATTATGCCACTCTCGAAGAAAGTGTTCTCGTAAGGGGCTTTCGTGACAGTCGTATCACTACGATATTTGCCGGTACGAACGAGATTATGAAACAGGTTGCGGCTCAATTTATGGGCATATAAAATAATAATATTTTACTTTGTATACTAAGGCTTCATTTGTACTGATTTCAGTTATAGATGAAGTCTTTTTTTTGTTACATAGCTGTTGTTACAGGGGACCGCAAGGAGAAGGCTCTTGTGGATCTATGATTTTTCTTGACAAAGAATTTATCAGAATGTAGTTAAATTGATTGTCCTTTGTGTCGAATTTATTAATAGATATTACTGAAAGACGCCGGGGAAGAATATAGAATTAGTTAACATTGCTGTATATATGCTGGTGAAATCATCAACTATTAAGATGACGGAGTATTCATGAGTACAATAGATGATAAGGCTACAGAGGTTCCCGAAGATGCTGCCGGTGAGTCCGCCGAAACAGTCCCTCCTGAGCAGGAAAAGGAAGAAGTTGCTGAAAAGAAAGAGATTAATAAAGGCTTAGTGATCTTTGTATTTATTGCCGCATTTGTTGCAAGCCTTATTGTGGGATGGATTTTATTCCCTATGGTTCTCTATACACAAGAGAATCAGCCCATAGACTTCAATCATGCCCTACATCTTGAAGAGGTGGAAAACAGCTGTGAAAGTTGCCATTTCTTCAGGGAAGACGGAAGCTATGCAGGTGTTCCAAAGCTTGCTCAATGCGTAGACTGTCATGATGAGGTTATGGGCGATGATCTCGATGAGCTTGCTTTTGTAGAAAATTATGTTCAGAAAAATATCGAAGTGCCGTGGCTTATTTATTCCCAACAGTCTGATTGTGTATTCTTTTCACATGCCGCACATGTAAAAGCTGCAAAAATGGATTGTGTATCATGCCACGGAGATATTGGTGAGTCTACAAGCTTAAAGGTTTATGAAAAGAATATAATAACCGGAATCAGTCGTGATATATGGGGTAAGAATATTGGAGGCATAAAACTTCATTCCTGGGATAGGATGAAGATGAATGATTGCGCTAAATGTCATAAAGAAGAGACCGGAAATCAGGGCGCATGTTTTCAATGCCATAAGTAATAACCTTTGAGATAATAATCTTACCGGATGTGTTTTAGAGGACGAATATATGAAAATTGACAGAAGAGATTTTTTGTCGCTTGGAATCGGGGCTGCAGCAGGTATTGGAGCCGGAACGGCACTTTCACCACTACCCTGGAAATTAATTGACGACAGTTCCATATGGTCACAAAATTGGCCATGGACCCCTGTTCCTCCTGACGGTGCAGTCAGTTTTAAAAACTCCGTTTGTACTTTGTGTCCGGGCGGCTGCGGAATAACTGTCCGAAAAGTTGAAGACAGGTGCATCAAGATTGAAGGCACAAAGGGAAACATAGTAAATAATGGTGGGATATGTATTCTGGGACTATCCGGTCTGCAACTCCTTTATGGCCCTACAAGAGTAAAAGCACCAATGAAAAAAGACGGGGGGCGATGGAAGGAAATATCATGGGATAGTGCCATAGACGAGATTGTTAAAAGGCTGAAAAATATCAGGAAAGAAGGAAAACCTGAAAGTGTTGCCTGTGTTTCCGGGACTGACCAGGGGACGGTGGCACAGCTTATTGGCAGATTTCTTACAGCATATGGATCACCTAACTATATCCGCACTTCTTCCATAGCAGATTCTTATGAAATTGCCTTGAAGAAACTGCATGGACAGTTTTCATCCATAGGCTTTGACTTCGAAAATTCTGATTTTGTTTTGAGCTTTGGCAGCGGAGTAGCTGATGGTTGGGGATCTCCTGTACGAATGTTTAAGGCCAACAGTAAATGGAAAGACAGCAAAGATAAAGCTTTATACCAAATTGAATCACGCCTTTCCAATACTGCCGCAAAAGCTGATAAGTGGATTGCAATTATTCCCGGTACGGAAGCTATTCTTGCAATGGGGATTGCAAATGTAATTATTCAGAAATCTTTGTATAAAAAGAAGTTAATAGAAAAATATTCAAAAGGTTTTAATAATTTCAAGGCTTTGGTTCTCAAAGAATACAGTCCTGAAAAGGTTTCAAAAATAACTGGCGTTAAAAAATCGGAAATTATTGCTATAGCAAAAAAGTTTGCCGGTGCGTCAAGGCCGGTTGCCATTTGCGGCAGTGGCCAGGGAAGAACACCAGGAAGCATTTTTGAATTTATGGCTGTTCATGCTCTTAATGCCCTGATAGGAAGTGTAAACAATATAGGCGGGGTTTTTTCAGTCCCCGAGCCGGATTACATCAAATGGACAGAAGCAGAAAAAGACGATGTTGCAGCAAAGGGAATTAAAACAGACAGAATTGACGGAGCAGGAAAGAAATATCCTGACACAAGATACCTTATAAACAGGCTTATTGATTCTATCAATTCCACCGGTGATTCACCGGTAGAGCTTCTTTTTGTTAATGGTGCTAACCCCTGTTATACAATGCCTGATACTGAAAATGTTATTAAAGCCTTTAAGAAAATACCTTATATAGTTAGTTTTTCATCATATTTTGATGAAACTACGGAAATGGCTGATATTATTCTTCCCAACCACACAAACCTTGAACGTCTTGAAGATATACCTCTGGCTGCCGGACTGATAAAACCGGTTGTCGGGCTTTCAATGCCTGTGGTTGAACCTGAGTGTAATACAAGACATATTGGTGACGTATTTATCCAGATGGCAAAATTAATGGACGGAAATATCAAAGCGTCTTTTCCCTGGAACAACTATGAAGAATGCCTGAAGAAAACTCTTGGCGACAAATGGGATAAACTGGCAAGAGATGGATACTGGGTGGATGAAAACTCCAGAGCTTCAAGAGGAATATTTGATTTTACTCCTCTTGTAAAAAATAACAGGAATCTTGTTAAACCGGAAGGCAAGTCAAAACTTACACTTATTCCATATGATTCCATGAGACTTACAGTAGGATATATTGGTGATCCTCCATTTGCGATGAAGACTGTTGAGGATACAATTCTTAAGGGAAATGATGTGTTTGTTGAAATAAATCCCAAAACGGCGGCGGGCTATAATCTCTCGGAAGGTGATAAAGCCCGGTTGACTACTTCAAAAGGAAAAGCAAAAGTAAGAGTTCATCTTTATGATGGAATCAGGCCCGGTATTGTGGCGATGCCGAGAGGGCTTGGTCATACTGAATTTGATGAATATCTTGCAGGTAAAGGCGAGAATTTCAATAAGCTTATCGGCCCTGTTGAAGATCCTGTTTCAGGTCTTGATGCTGCGTGGGGTATACAAGCAGAGATTACCAAAACCTGAATAGTCGAAAACCATAGTAAGAGGTTCTGATGAAAGTAGATACAAAACAGAAAAAATTCGGAATGGCCATAGATCTTGACAAATGCACCGGATGCGGATCCTGTATGGTGGCCTGTATGTCGGAAAACAATGTGCCGTTCAAGAAGGATGAAACAAACAAGCTTGACAGTATTACATGGATAAAGGTCTACAAAGTAACAAACGACAAAAAATATCCGGATACTGATTTATGCTATATACCCCGACCATGTATGCATTGTGACGGACAACACGGGCACGCACCATGTGTATCCGTCTGTCCTGCGGTTGCAACCGATAATGACAAAAGCACCGGTGTTGTCAGTCAGATTTATACACGATGTTTTGGATGTCGTTATTGCATGGCTGCGTGTCCTTATCATGCTCGTTATTTCAATTGGTGGGACCCGGTCTGGCCTGAAGGTATGGAGAAATATCTGAGTCCGAATGTTTCACCTCGCATGAGAGGTGTAGTAGAAAAATGCAGCTTTTGTTTTCACAGATATCAGCTTGCAATGGATAAGGCATATGTTGAAGGAAGAAGGGAACTCAGAGAGGATGAGTACCAGACTTCCTGCACCCAGGCCTGCCCTGCAGGAGCGATAACCTTTGGTGATTTGAACAACCCGAAACATACTGTTCACAAAATGGTTCAACCTGACAATAAACACCATGGAAAACCGAAAAACCCGAAAGCTTTCAGGCTGCTGGAAAGACTCGGAACAAACGCGAAGGTCTATTATCTGTCAGATCGTAAATGGGTAAGAAAACTAGGTGATAACCAGACACCAAACGAAGAATCATCCAAAAAGCATTAAATTTTTTTTGGATTGAAATATATAAAAGTAAAAAAGATAAACAGTTATTTTAAGGAGCATATTACTTATGGATTCTGCTTTAATACCCAAAGGAGTCAAACGATGCCCGCTGCCGGTATTCGCAGCAGGAATTGCTGTTGTCGGTGCAGTTGTTTTGTGGGGTGTTGCCGGAATGCTTCTTTGCTGGTTAAAAGGTCTTAACCAGACAAATATGAATGATTCATATGGGTTTGCATTGTGGATATGGGCTGACCTTGCGGTTATTGCCGTGGGTGGAGGGGCTTTTTTTACAGGTTTTCTCAGATATATTATTAATAAGGAAGAACTTAAGAATATTGTTAACTTTGCGGTACTTGTAGGGGTTAACTGTTATGTCGGTGCTCTTCTTATACTTGGAATTGATGTCGGGCAGCCTTTACGTGGATGGTTCATTTTCTGGCATGCAAATGTTCATTCAATGTTGACCGAGGTTGCATTTTGTCTTTCGTGCTACCTTGGTGTTCTGATAATTGAATATATTCCACTGGTTCTGGAGAACCGTCAGATTGACAAAGTTCCGTTTTTTCATAACCTGGGTCACAATATGCATGAAATAATGGCAGTGTTTGCAGCCACAGGTGTTTTCCTTTCATGTTTTCACCAGGGGTCGTTGGGAGGCGTTGCAGGTGTGCTTTTCGGAAGACCTTTCAGCTACAGGGAACATCTCCTCGTATGGCCATGGACATTCTTCCTTTTTACCTGGTCTGCCGCGGCATTTGGTCCATGTTTTACAATTCTTTGCACAAAAATCACTGAAGTTATTACAGGAAAGAAACTTGTTAAAGACAATGTTATTGAACTGCTTGCCAAGATATCGGGCTGGATGATATTCTTCTACATTATTGCAAAGACTACTGATACCTGGTACTGGGCTGCTCATACAGCTCCGGCAATGGGTTTTGAATTGAATGATTTTTATAATAACGTTTTATACGGAAAGTGGATTTTGTATGCAGAGATCATAGTTGGAGGATTTATTCCTGCACTTATCCTTATAACAAAAGCAGGTCGAAGAAATCCTTTATTATTATGGACAGCTGTTCTTCTGGCAACTTTTGGTGTTTGTCTAAATCGCTGGGTTATGGTCTGCCAGACAATGGCTGCACCTGTTTTGCCGTTTGACAAATGGGTTCTTTATTCACCGAGCTGGCAGGAGGTTTCAACTACTATTCTTCCTGTGGCGCTTGGTATTATCGTAGTTTCCTTATCTTACCGTTATTTACCGGTATTTCCTCAGGAACAGGAGTTGAACCCTATAGATTAGTAAATACCTTATTTAGAAGGTAGGAGGTTTTTTATGTTTCCTTTTAGTTTTGAATGGGCCTGGGACGCTGCTCATATAGTTTTTATGGGTGGTCTCTGGTATGCGTTGTCGATTGTCGGCCTTGGAATGACTTATTGCATAATAAAAGCAACCATGGATACGATTAGTGGAAAAGGCGGTAATCACCACTGATATCTGCAAATTATAGATAATAAAAAGCGCTTACTCCATTGGAAGATATGGGGAAGCGCTTTTTTGTTTTAAAACAGGGGTTGCCTCCTGAAAAAATGATCTGTAAACTCAAAATATATCACAGCAATATTCCGGCATATTTAATTAAAGATTTCAGGAGCCCATATTTTATGGGGATAAAAAAGTATGGATAAAATTGTTATAGAAAGCGGGCAATCATTAGAAGGAGAAGTTAAAATAAGTGGTGCAAAGAATGCGGCTCTTCCTATACTTGCCTCATCACTTTTAACAGATGGTCAATGTACATATCATAATGTTCCTAACCTTAGAGATATTGAAAGTATAAAACAGCTTCTTTCCCATCTTGGAGCTAAGGTAGAGTCCGAAGGTGATGTTGTATGGATAGATTCAAGCGGGTTATATAACCATGAAGCCCCATATGAACTTGTTAGAAAGATGCGTGCTTCAATTCTTGTTTTGTGTCCGCTTGTTGCAAGGCTAAAAAAAGCAAGGGTGTCTCTTCCCGGTGGGTGTGCAATTGGTGCAAGACCGATTAATTTCCATTTGAAAGGACTTGAAAGTATGGGAGCCCATGTTGAACTTGAACATGGTTATGTTAATGTCTCTGTTAAGAATCTGAAAGGTGCTGAGATTTATTTCGATATTCCATCAGTTACCGGTACTGAAAATCTATTGATGGCTGCAGCTCTTGCAGATGGTATTACAATTCTTAGAAACGCCGCTCGTGAACCGGAAGTTATTGCACTTATAGATGTGTTGAATCAAATGGGTGCTGATATTAAAGGAGCCGGTACATCAAAAATAATCGTAACCGGTGTCTCTTCACTCAAGCCGGTTTCTGTTAAAATAATTCCGGATCGTATTGAAACAGGAACATTTATGGTAGCTTCAGCAATTACAGGTGGTGATATAAAAATACTTGACTGTGAACCTGATCATATTGGAGGAATCATTGACAAGATAAAACTTTCCGGTTCTGAAGTTGAGATTGAAGATAAAAGTACTATTCGTGTAAGAGGCACCGATGAAATTAAAAGCATAGATATTAAAACACTTCCTTACCCGGGATTTCCAACCGATATGCAGGCTCAGTTTATGGTATTAATGTCTGTCGCCAGGGGGACATGTATAATCACCGAAACTATTTTTGAAAATCGTTTTATACATGTCAGTGAACTCAGACGCCTGGGGGCTGATATAACTATTTCCGGTAACATTGCAATAATTAAAGGCGTTACAGCGCTTGACGGTGCTCCGGTTATGGCAACAGACCTAAGGGCAAGTGCATCTCTTATTCTCGCCGGACTGGTTGCAAATGGCGCAACTGAAGTCAGCAGGGTATATCATCTTGATCGCGGTTATGAGTATATTGAAAAGAAGCTTGAAAAGCTTGGTGCAGCGATAAAAAGAGTAAAGTAAATCACAGGTTTTACTTCAGAACATATCATTCTAAAATGCAATGAAAATAATAGGTTACTCTCTTTATAGTAGTGAGAATCACTATTAGTCAGTTTTATGCGAATTCATCAATCTTCAAAATACAATATCAAATAAATGAACATAAAGGATATTAACAGACCTGTTATCCCCCTTCTGATTTCCTTAATAGCCGGAATTTATTCCGGCTCAAAGTTTCCGGATTTTGAAATCTGGTCATATGTACTCATTTTTTTATGCATTGTTTTTATTTTATTTAATATTTTCAGGGAAAAAAAATCATTCCTTTATCCGGTTTTACTCTTTTTCTTTATAGGGTATTGTTCCATCGTTTTTTACATTTCACCAAAGTTTCCTTCTAATCATATCATCCATTATACCGATGGTGAAAAATTTAAAATAACCGGTATTGTTTCGAAAAAACCTCAAAAGTATAAAAATCGTATCAGGTTTATTTTAAACTCTGAATCACTTGAAAAAAACGGAAACTTTTTTAAGGTTACAGGTAAGATATATGTGACCATGATTGCAGAATCTACGGATCTTTCACAAAATGACAGAATCTCTTTTAAAAGTCGTATAAGGTCAATAAGAAATTTTAACAATCCGGGTGCATTTGACTATAAAAGATATATGGCTTTTAAATCGGTTCGGGGTACTGCCTATACAAAGGAGAATGAGGTTGTAATTCTTAAAAAAAATCATCATGAAGGTTTCCGGCAGATAATTGAAAATACAAGAAACGGCATATCCGGCTTAATTGATGCCGGGGTGTATGAAAATGAAAGTAGAAATGTTTTAAAAGCTCTGATAACAGGTGAAAAAACCTTATTGTCCCGGGAACTTCGTGATGATTTTAACCGAGCCGGTGTAAGCCACATCCTTGCCATATCAGGCTTACATATAGGAATTGTTGCTTCATTTGCATTCTTTTTATTCAATTGGGTTTTTTCTCGAATAAACTTTTTCCTCTGGAAAGGGTGGACAAAAAAAGGTGCCGCTTTATTATCTTTATTTCCTGTAATTTTATATGGTTTTCTTGCAGGTATGTCTCCCTCTACCCAGAGAGCTGTTATTATGGTGACAGTTTTTTTAATGACGTTCTGGTTTGAACGGGATCGTGACATAATTAATACTCTGTCAATTGCAGCTATAGTTATACTTATTATAAGCCCGTCTTCATTGTTTTCAATATCTTTTCAGCTTTCATTTTCAGCTGTTTTTTTTATAATTTACGGGATATCAAGGACCAACGTACTGGGAATATCCGACAAGAACTATTTTAAAAAAATTTTAAACAGGCTTGAAATTTTTATCAAAGTTTCAGTTTTTGCAATGCTTGGTACCCTGCCTTTTGTGATGTTGTATTTCAACCAGGTTTCTCTGGTTGGAATTCCTGTAAATATTATTGTTGTACCATTAATAGGATTTGTTGTTGTTCCTCTGGGGCTATTATCTGTATTTATATACCCTTTTATGGAAACTGCAGCAGTATTATGTATCAAAATAGCTGGCCTAATACTCCAAAAAAGCCTGTTAATAGTTCATCTCTTTTCGGATCTGCCGTTTGCAGCAGCAAAAACGGTTACACCTTCTATTCTGGAGATTATATGTTATTATATTCTACTTTGCGCAATTTTAAACATAAAAAAAAGGGCAGGGACTAAAGACGATGATCAGGTTCAGGATAAAGAATCAGGGGGTGTAGAATCTGATTACTCATTAAAGAAAGCTTCAACAAGAGTCGCAACGATAATTTTCTGTGCTATGTTTCTAGTATTTATTGTTGATATCATATACTGGATGAATCAACGGATATGGCACAGAGATCTGAGGGTTTCAATAATTGATGTTGGTCAGGGTACGGCATCCTTACTGGAGCTGCCTGGTGGGTATAATATCCTGATAGATGGTGGAGGTTTTTCGGACAATTCGTCATTTGATGTGGGAGAAAGGATAATTGCTCCTTTTTTATGGCGCAGGAAAATAATGACCGTTGATACTATTATACTCTCACATCCAAACAGTGACCATTTGAACGGATTACTGTATATAGCGAAATTTTTTAATGTGAAAAATGCATGGACAAACAATGAAACTGCGGATACCGTCGGATACCGAAAATTCATTGAAATAATTGAAAAAGAAGATATAAATGCACCTGCTTTTCCAGATATACCTGAAACGCAATTAATAAATGGTGTGAAAGTAAATATACTTTATCCGGAACGAGATTTTGCCGGGGCAAAAATACTGCAAAAATCACGAAATTCTAATAACAATTCTTTGGTTATTAAAGTTGAGCTTGGTTCAAAATCGTTTCTTTTCCCGGGTGATATTATGGAAGTCGGTGAAAAGAAACTTGTCGCAATGTCAGGTGAGAAACTTCAATCTGATGTATTGATTGCACCTCATCACGGGAGCAGGACTTCAAGCTCAAAGGTGTTTCTTGATATGGTAAAAGCTGAAACAGTGATTATACCTGCTGGTTGGAATAATAGGTACAGGTTCCCATCACCTGTGATTTTAAAAAGATACAAGGAAAGAGGATGGCATGTTTTTCGGACTGATATCAATGGTGCCGTCAGCATTACAACATACGGAAAATCGCTTAAAGTAAAACCCCTGATAGATTCCCCTTTTAATTAAAAGAGAAACATATTTTATTGACATTACTATACGTTTATAATAGATTCAGCGAATTATATAACAGGCTAATATGCTAAACGATTTGATTTAATTTAGACAGTAGGACAGTATTTTTTTTGTGAAATAATGGCTATGTGTTCGGGTTCATTTATTCAATTTTAACATTTCCAAGGAGAAAGCATGAAAAGTACAATAAAACTATTGGTTGCCGGTATTTCTTTTATGATAATGTTGGGTTTTATGATTGGATGCGGGGATAAAGCCCCTGCAATGCCTGATAACATAGCTGTTAAATTACTTATGAAAAAGTATGGTGAGGCCTCAGCCGAACAAGATTTTAAAACATTAAGAAAAATATATACTCCTGACATAAAATCACGTACTATTCATCCACAGGGAGTGTCTAATATGACAGGGCCGGATCAGATTATCGATGCTGCCAAAGGTTTTAAAGTTGAAAACATGAAAAACAAATCAATTAAATTTAATGAAATTGAAGGTAATAATACCAGCGTAATCCTCGTTAATAATTTTACTATGCCTATGATGGGTGATGTAGAATCAGAAATGGTTATAGGTATGGTTAAAATAAAAGGGAAATGGTATATTAATAATATTGAGAATACGATTTACTAAAAAAAATAACGTATTCCCCCCTTCCCTTTTACAGGAAAGGGGGGCGTTAGACCCCTTTGTTAGATTCATGTAGTATCTTACTATCATATCAAATAAACCCGAACCAAAACTGTGTGCCTTCCAGAGTCATTTTTCGCAACAGCTAATCCCCAATTGTTTGACATTCCGGTCAAAGTGGTGTATGATACTTAAAATACAGATAATATTGCCGCGCCATCTTTCTGGTTTCAGGCATTCATACTCAAGCTTTTTTCTCAGGCAACTGAATATGAGTCGGATTTGCTGCATTATTAATATTCACTGCAAAAACCTGTTTTTTAAATAAGTTTGTGATTGAATTTAATGTAATTAGTTAACTATTAGGAGTATTATTATGGCAGTTATAACAATTTCCAGACAATTCGGGGCAGGCGGACGAACACTTGGAGGTATGGTTGCAAAAGAACTGGACTACCTGTTCCTTGATGATCTATTAATTGATGAAATATCCAAAAAAGCAAAGGTCTCTCCTAACTGGGTGAAATCCATTGAAAGGACAGCCGGTGGGGCGATGTCAAAATTTATTTCAGGTGTGTTAAGTCGCGGCTATATGGAACGTCTTATGGGTGCAAAAGGATATATTGATGAGGAAATATATATTGAATTGCTCAATGAAGTCATAACAAAATTTGCGGAACAGGATGACGTGGTAATAATGGGGCGGGGAGGACAATATATATTAAGCGATTTTAAAG
>Ga0209249_1001726_pt1 | contig 19758 bp, 12 predicted proteins | sample SaaInlV_200m_DNA_4_FD_184653 | JGI IMG/M metagenome (GOLD analysis project Ga0209249, IMG submission 184653) | Marine microbial communities from expanding oxygen minimum zones in the Saanich Inlet - SI037_S3LV_200m_DNA (SPAdes) (version 2) | ecosystem: Environmental > Aquatic > Marine >...
GCAGGTGGTAAATCCTCTTTCTCCTTTTCCTCATCCACCCAATGCAAACCTCGAATATGTCCCATCGATGGTCTTTCAATTAGAGCAAAGCGATCTCCTTTTGCAGGCTCAATTATCTCAACTAAATCCCAACCTTCTTCGAGTTTTGGCGTTTCATCATTTTCTAAAACGTAACGAAAAAAACCTCTGGCTGCATGAGCAGGATTTTTAGCTACCACCTGGCCTTCGCATGAACCTGACGGATACGAACCTTCGTCGTAGAGGATTACTTTCATGCTCCTTCGCTCAGCTTCTTCAATGGCTACCTTCATAATTCCCAGCATTTCATCATCCAAAAAATCCATTCCAATTGGAAGTCCCATTCGTGGGTGAATGACAAATCCGTATACCCCATGTTCTTCAAAATCTGCAATTTGTCGAACTATTTCATCGGCTTTGAGTGTATCATTCCAAAACCAAAATGGCATTACCGAGAACTCACGTGGGGGGTCTATAAACTCTTTATTAATGTTTTGGCCATATAGTAAAGAGGCTCCCGAAAAGCATACAATTAAAATTAGTCGGTTTAAAAATTGGTTCATGTTTATATGTTTAAGTTATTAGTCTCTTTCCATTATCTTCTTAATAGCCTCTGGAACTTCATCCACAGTCTCTTTGAAAACTGTTTTACCATCTATTATCTCCACCAATTTAGAACTGCCGGTAACAGTTCCTTTATACATTTTTCCAATAAATTCCAACGCATCAGCAGATGTAAATGCCGCTGTTCCATCACAATTCGAAACCTCTATTTTCGCAGGTTGTAACTCATCCATTTCTGCTGTAATATTCCAACCGTTAACAGAATAAGTTTTCGACTGTTCATCAAAAATAACTTCTTCGCAAACAGAAGCTCCCGACTTTGGTTTTACCTGAATAATTGCAAGATATCTCATTTTAGGTGTTTTCTCTTTTATTATACCTGAAAAATGCCATTGATCAACAAAATCAATTATATTCCCATCCTGATCAACTTTTCTGTTCCAGTTTCTTGCCGGAATACTAAAAGTATCTGTTACGTTAAATTCAATATCAGTAGAAGAATAAAGTGAAACCTGAGCATTTGCAAATTCATTTTCAGCAATTATTGTTTTTGCCTCTGAGTCAGTTTTTAATCCCAGGTCGTTGTGAAGTAACCAGGTCCATTCTGCTGGGTGGTCAGCTTCCAGTTCATCATAAATAACAATAGTTGATGGGCGAAGCATGATATAATGTCGTCTGAAACGTTTCATTCCCAAATCAAGAGACTGTAAATCGGAAGCTGAATAGGCATTCGATGCATCTCCAACAGCGTACGATATTTGTTTGCCATGAAGAAAGCGAGGCATCCAGCCATAAGCTCCGGCATCAAAAGGTTGTCCTTCGCCATCAATTAAAATTCCGTTGTGTCCACGCGTATGTTTGTGCCAACCCTGGTGGTGAGGATCTGCCATTTTGGGTCTGTAACCCGAATTATAGAACAGCCGCTTTCCGCCAAAAGCAATATTAAAATTGTTTTGCTCGGCATGTGCATGTCCCATTGCTCCAAACGGACTGCTTGTTGCTGATAACATCAAATTATCTTCTACTTTATGTAAAGATGTGTGCATGTATGCAACACCAACATCTGGAAAATGCGCAGCCTGTGGAAAATCAAACTTTTCTGAAATTTCAGGGAGTGGTCTTTTATTCGTCCGTTGAATTCGGAACCAACGAAATTCAGCTTCGCCAGCAATTTCCTGATTTAATCCTTTGGCTACTTCTTTTGAATACCAGGCTGCATAAGGGCTGTTAAACAATCGTGCTGCAGCGTCGGTAAATCCGGCATACTTCATTGTTGGATACCAGTATTTGTCGCCGTCGTTACCAAAACCATCTCCTACACTATTTGGAGGAAAAGCGTACATTAACCATTTTGGATTGTTACGAAACCAATCAGACCATTGAAAATCAACGCCAGCGAGCTCACTCAAACTAGATGACATATCGTAAATGGTTAGTGTGTTCATTCCAAAATATCCAATCCCATTAAACCATGCGCCATCACTTTCGCCCATTTTTGGAAATTGCGCAATCCACAATTCATAAATATATTCTATCCATTTATCAGCCTCTGGAGTTTCTCCGCTTAGAGCCATTGAGGTTTGAAACATTTGGTGTAAAATGTGCTGCCACACGTGCATCGACGACGATCGGCTTTCAACCTTTCCAATCCACAAATTATAGAAATTATTAGCCCGGGTTGCAGATTGATTTATCATTTTTTCTCTTTCGGCTGCCGTTAATAAATCCCAAAAAGTATCCACTGCCAAAGCTAAACTTGTCATTATTCCCGAGTCTCCAAAATTAGACAGATGAGTAATTCCATTTGGATCCCAGTCAGCCACTTCGCCCATCCACTTTTTAGCGGCCCTGAAGTATCTTATATCTCCAGTTAAGGTGTAGGCTTGCGATAGCGCATTAAGTGCCGAAAGAACTTTCCATCCTAAAGCTCTACTTGCGGTTTGCGCAATCATAGAATCTTCATACTTATTCTCTCCTTTATGCGCAGGAAGAGCAGATTGTTCTGTAGGAGGAATTTGTGTTAACATTTTATCAGCTTCTTCCAGAATTGCAATTGTTTCCTTGTAATTTTTTGCACGCGTCCGAAGTTCATTCAATTCATTCTTTTTTGCAAAAACCCTTGGGTGGTTTGAAGAAACATTATTAAGAATTTTATCCAGATTTGGAGTCACAAATTCTTTTGTTGCTGAAGTAATTTTGAAGGAATCTATAGGATTCCATTCTTCCCCACTTTTACGGTATTGCCAATACCACATTCCCTCACCCAATTTTTGGTGAGGATAAAAAATTGCAAAAGGAATCTCATTTTTCTCAATCAGATTCTCTGAAAAATCAATTGCAGAGGAAAGTCTCACATCGTATTTTGCTTTTCTTCCTGAAGGCCATTCAATACTTGGTGAGTTAAACTCAGGTTCTTCGCCACTTGAAGGTGTTGTCCAAACTCTGTATTTTGGGTAGATAACTTCACTGTTTACTGTTATTTCGCCGTTTGAGTTAATTGGTTCCTTAGGAGTTTGGCAAGCTGCAAACGATAGTGCAAAAATACTTGGTATTAATTTTAAAATTAATCTCATATTTTGTTTGTTAATTTCATCTAGGAAAATCTCATTTCTTCTTCTTCGGTTCCAGGAGTATTTTTTTCATTTCGTCGGCGTACCTATTTCCCATAATAATTGCACTTTCCGAATCAAAATGAGTACCATCAACAACACTTGTTCCTTCTGAATTCACAACTCCTGTGTACCTTATAAAACCGGGCAATTGTAATATCATTTCATTAAAGGCATGGCGCTTTTCATTTTCAAATAACTCACCAGCCACAAATGGAATTGTTAGATCATGGAACTCTTCACGAATTGCATTTATAAGAATTTCCAGGCGACCTAAGTACATGTCAACCCTAACTGGGTCACAATCTCCTTCACCCTGATGCCAGATTACTCCTTTTAATTTTCCATATTCCAGGGCTTTATGAGTTTGTTTAATAGCCTCGTTATACAATTCTGTTCCCGGCAACCACTGAACTATTTTTGTTCCTCCTTTTGCATTCATCACCAGCCCAATTTCTTTATCAGCATTCTCTGCGGTCATTGATCTGGCAAAAGAATAGGCTGAACTTAATCGTTGCATTCTCATAACTTTTCTTGTTGTGGAATACCGGTTAAGTGGATTTGTTGCAACAACCCAGGGAGTTGTATCATTACCGGTAAAAAGGAAAGTTCGCTCTATGCTTTTCTTATCCTCTTCTCTAATTGTTGCTCTGCCTGCCATATTTGATTGACCGATTACCAGATATATATCCAGACTTTCAGGAGTCTGATTAGGAATACTATCCGTATCAAAAACAACAATCTGAGCTGATGAGAATTGATGTATTTGAAAAAAGAATAGAAACAGGACTAAGGTAAAAGTCTTTTTCTTTTTCATAATTTATTTATTTATTAGACAATATTACGATTAAAAATTTAGATTAATGCGTGCGCACGTGTACGCACGTACGTGTGACCAGACCCTTAAATTATGGATTGCGCAGGCAATTTTCATAACACTGTTCCTAAATTCTCTGCAAAAGGTCCTGATTTTGTCTGCAACAACCTTTAGCCGTTTTACCCCCGAGATAGCTTGTTCGATTGGTACCCTTTTCCCTGAAATTATTTTGTTTTCCAATTTCTGTTGTCCTGTCAATGGTTTTAGTTTTGTATTTTTGTGGGGCTTTTCAATAGTGACATTCTCTGGGGAATAGCCAATATATCCCAAGTCATACCGTAAAAGGAATTTTTCGGGGAAACTGTATTTTTCGATATCGCATATCTTCTTGTCATGCACTGTCCCCTCATAGGTTTCACTCAGATACAAGATGTACTGGCTTGGTTCTGTCAGCAGGTTGTTTTTTATCGTATGCCGTTTTTTTTTACCGCTATAAAACTCTTTTTGTACTTCATTGTCGCTGCTCCTGTTTACTTCCCGCTCGGTAACATCCATATTGGCTTCCCATACCTGGTACTTTTCTAACTCAGACTTGAGCTGCCCCGGAGTGGTAGAAGGGACTAAGCCCATTCCTTTCAATGTCTTTTCCAGGATAGGCAACAAAACTTTTACCAACTGGCTCACTTTCGCTTGGGTTACCCCAAAGTAGGAGGCATGGAATTGTTGTAACGGATAGTTTTTAAAGTAGGACAACAAAAAGAACAATTTCAACCCACTGCCCTTTAGACAAGCATTCTTTTGTTCCTTAAAACTTATCTTCTTCCTTGGTTTTCCCTGCAGGGTATGATAGTAAAAATACTTCGTGCAATGTGGATCAAATGAATCCAGGAGCATTTCAAATTCTTCCACAGTTAAACTGGTCATGGATAAAAACTGGGAAGGGTGTTGCTTTAGCTTTGATAAGTTTTCCATCTTACGAAGAAACAATCCCATCATGTACGCACGTACATGCGCACACGCATAATATCAACATTTAGTTGTTATTATCTCTATTGACCAAACTTTAAAATTACGATACCTAAAATGCGTCCATTTCATCTGACGTAAAGCAATTTTGCCACCTTTTAAAACCGGGCCATATTCTTTTCCATCATCTATCCAGTCGATTACTTTACGACCATCGATAAAACAGCTTATGTGTGCGCCATCTTTTACCAATCTTATTTTATGTATCTTCTCTGAATGTATTGGAATACCCGGTTCGCCAATCTGCACTTTATTGAAACCACTGTTCTTTCGCAGGTGCGAAATTTCGCGTGCCCGGTTGTCTTTTCCGTTGGCGTAGTAGGAAATGTGGTAATTATTAAAATGTTTGCTTTTTGTGTATTGTTTGAAAACACCATCGCGCTTTGGAAAAGACGGGTCGAATATACTTTCGACATTGTTTCCTAAGGCTGAAAAGAAAATAATGCACAATCCGGCATCTGTTTCCTGATTCTGAAGTTCCCATTCGACAATAAAATCAGTAGGAAAATCTTCCGGGCACCAAAAAACATGATGACCTTCTTCGTCGGGAGAAAACATGTGCATCCAATTTTCTTTGAATTCAATCTTAGCAGGACCTTCCATAATCCAATCTTTTACATCGCTGGCTGCCCCCAATTTGTTTTCGTATAACAGTTTCCCTTTTTTGTCTTCCGTACTCTGGAAAGTCTCCGAAGAGTTTTCGCTAATCGGTTTTTTATTTGCCGGATTATTGCACGCAGCCTGTACGACTCCACTAAGCACAAAAAAAAGGGCAAATAGTTGTATTTTTCTGAATAGTTTCATTTTGTGAATTGTTTTATTTCTGAGTTTCTACTATTTTTTTTAAGCGAATTAAAGCTTCAAGGTAATAATAGTCGGCATAAATTATAGGAATATTAACTTCTCCACCTTTAGGTTTATTACCAGTTGAATGCAATAAAATTGCATCGTTTTTATCTCCACTTAAATAACTTGATGAACTTAAATTATGCAGCATTTTTTCAGCCACGTCGCGATAAAAAGCTTTTTCCTTTTTACTGGTTTGTTGTTCCGAAAGTTCTAAAAATGCTGAAGCAACAACAGCTGCGGCCGAGGCATCACGAACAGTATTCGGAACATCCGGGTCGTCGAAATCCCAATAAGGAATATAATCTTCAGGAAGTCTTTCCAGATAGGCTTTCGCCAGTTTCTTTGCAGTTTTCATGTATTTTTTATTCCCGGTTTCGCGGTAACTCATGGTGTAACCATAAATCCCCCAGGCTTGTCCCCTCGCCCACACCGAATTGTCGGCATAGCCCTGGTGCGTACATTTACGAATACACTCTCCGGTTTTATCGTTGTAAACCAAAACATGGTAAACGGTGTTGTTGGGGCGAATATGGTTTTTCCCAGTTACATTGGCGTGCGAAACTGCCATCTTGTAATATTCTGAATTGGTTGAATTTCTTGAAGCCAGAAATAGCAATTCCAGATTCATCATATTATCGATAATTGTATTGTGTGGATAGAATACCTTTTTGCGAACCTGTGCCGGCCACGATAAAATAGTTCCCACATTCGGGTTAAACAGGTGAGATAACGAATCAGTAGCAATTAGCAACGTTTTTTTGTAGGCCTCATTTCCTGTCAGCCGGTAACCATTTCCAAAACTGCAATTAAAAATAAAACCCATGTCGTGGCTTTTAACCGGCTTAGTAAGAATTGTTTCAATTTCTTCAGTGAATTTCTCAGCTTCAGTTTTTATCTTTTCATTTCCAGTTCCTTCGTACACGTACCAAAGTACTCCTGCCCAGAATCCGCTTGTCCAGCCACCGGTAAGTTTTGTATGCCAGTGTTTTTCGCCTGCTGGAATTGTGCGGGGTGATTTTTTGTAAGTATCTAAATTTTGAAGTGTTTGCAGCGCTTTTTCTTCGCAATGGTTTATTGCTTTTTGCACTTCACTGAGTGTCCAGGATTTGGGATTCTTTTTTTCTGTTTTAATCGCAAAAACATGAATATGAATTGCAAAAAGCAGGGTAATTAGAAGCGTATTCTTAATCATATTATAGATGAATTATACTTTAGGTTTCCTTATGGTTCTGTTTCTATTTCTAAAACGAAAATAACAGGCATTACCCTTATGTGTGAATTTCTCTTTTTGCTAAATCGTGATATCCTATTACTGATTGCTCAAAAACCTCGGCGTTACAATCAATTTGCTTTTGTTGGTTTTCAATACAGTCAATTGTAACTGGTTTTATTCATTCATCCGCATAATCCCCAATTTCCAAGGCAACGAAGGATAATTAACATTCAACTCATTTTCCATAATTCCCTGAATAATCCAGCGACAGTTTTTCGGATCATATTCCAATTCCTGATTGTATTCAGTACGAATTACTTCGCCGTGCGAAACCATCTCAGTCCATTGTTTTGAATCATTTATAAATTTCAATTGATTACCGCTTGCATATTCATCAGTCACCCTTTTCCAAGATCCTTCCAGATGATCTGCTTTTGCCAATCCAAACGAGCGAACTCCTTTGTCATTCAATTCATAAATCATGTGGAACTCATTTTCACCTATGACTTTGTAAATGTGAACAGCCTCGTGAACATCATCAAAAATTTTTTTGCTTTTGCCCCAATTTCCCGGGAAATCTTTAATTTTAGTTGACCGCACCATCACACCACTATGTGCTTCGGTATAAAAAAGATAAACTTTGGTTTTGTCTGCAATTACCCAAAAGTCAATCCATTTTGCCCTTGAATCTTTATCAATTAATTTTTGTGGAACTGCCCATAATTTTGGATTTGATATTTCGGGATTGGTTGAAAAAACAGGCTGATAATTGGCATCTCTATTTTGATAAATCAAGTACCACTTTTTGTGGGGCTCAAAATAAAAAATCTGGGGAGCGCAACCATACCTGGTTTTTCCTCGAATTTGTTTTAATTCGAATCTCGCCGCATCGTTGAAACTTTCTAAATCTTTTGCAGAAACATAACCGGTTGTGTATTCATTATTTGCACGTGCTGTGTAAAACAGATGCCATTCATTTTCATAAAAAACAATGGTTGGGTCTTTTACCGATATTTCATCGAAAGTATCATTTTCTCCCTTTTCGAAAATAGGATCTCCAACCTTCCATTGATTTTTAGTCGACTTTGTATCATTTTGTCCGAAACCTAAATTCCAAAAAAATATGACAAATACACTTATTGAAAATATTTTAATCATTATTTAATTCTTTACCTTAAATATCTAAATTGAAAAATTTATACCGAATATACTTCGGTCATAGTGAAAGAACTATTCTTTTATTTTAATCTCAAGCGATTCCACTGTGTACGGAATAATTCGCACCGGTCCAATTAATCCTGATTTTAACTTGTCCGGTTCACGAGCAAGAGTGCCGTCATGCCACCAGCGCGATTTTTCATCATGTACGTTGTCATCCGGAATATTCCAGGAAGCTTGATTGCTTAAAAGATTGGCAGTAATTATGGTAATTTGGTTATGACCTTCCTTTAAATATTCAGTAACATTTGCATTAAATGGCCCCCACGGGAAATATTTCACCATCTTGCCATTTACCCATATTTCAGCAAAGTGTCCAACCTCTCCCAAGTCCAGTACCATTTTTACGTTCTTGTCGAAATACTCAGCGGAAATGGTTACTTCCTTTTTATAAACTCCACGGCCTGAGTACCACCAAAGTCCTTTATCAGCCCAGGAAGTCAGATTTTGAGGAACACAACCACATGAAAATTTCAGAGGTGTCAACAAACCTTCATTCCTATTATCGACTAAAACAGATAATACTATTTCATTCTGACCCGTTTGCAAATAGGATTCAATATTTATTTGACCTTTTTTAAGTGATTTTTCAAGCTTTTTACCATTAATAAAAATGTTGTAATCGCCTTTGATATTTGGTTTGACAATTGATTTTGCACCTGTTGGAACAGTTGCGCTAAGCCAAAGTTGAAGTGGATATTTAACTGTGGCATCCGGCTTTTGAATATTGCCCCATTTTCCTAAGGGTGGCGAAGCAAGTACCAAAGCAGGTTGAAAGTAAAGCCCATCTATCGACGACTCCCAACTTTCATCCGTTTTTATGATTTGCTTTTTAGTTGAAGCGCTTTCAATATCTAATTGAGCTAAAAGTCCTTTGCTGTTTAATACATGAACTTCAATACTATTCTTTCCCTTTTTCAACTCACTTTTCAGGTCAAAGGATTCAACTGTTTTCCAATCGTTATTCGAACCTGTTTTTTTGTCATTTACAAATAATTCATAGCTCGTTTCTGCAGTAATATATAAAATAGCATCCTTTATATCTTCGTCGAGTTCAAAGATTTTTCTGTACCAGACCTCCGGAAGAGTTAGCTTTTTAGAACCATCTATATAAGAAATCCAGGAAGCATCCCAGGAACTGACAATCCGTTCGGTTGCAGTCATTTCAGTATACTCTTCTTTCACTTTCACCCTTTTCCAACTTTCGGTACTTAGTTGCTCCGGCGTATTTAGCGATTGCGCTGTCCATTGGAACTGCATGACCGGAAGTTCTATTTCACTTTCAGAAATTTCATCTGTCCATTTATAATCTAAATCGTGTTGCGATAAAAGAAAGTTCCATTCACCGTCTAACGTAATTTCGTTTTGTGTGTTCGTCGATGTCCAGGTTTTTACGATTTTATTTCCGTTTTCACTGTAGGTCATGGAATGATTTCCAGACTTAGCCCAGCCGTTTACTTTAATCCCCTTGTCCGTTTTTTCAATGCTTGAAATTTCTAAATCTGTATTTGAGACTAATCCGGGAAGAGGCCGTTCATTTTTACTGTCAGGTTGAAGAACAACAAAAGTGGCTTCTAATGGTTTCAGGTTCAAAACCAATTCGGTTCTATCATTTTTAAACGTATAATTCTGAACTTTTTGAACGCTTCCATCTTCGGGATTCCACAACTCAGGAACTCCGCTTCCTTCAACAGCTACTTTAAATTCCCCTTCCAATTTTGCATCATTCAGCAAAAGGTAAAAATCTGTATCTCCCAATTTTCTATGATTGAATTTTAGACCGGGCTCTGTGCTGGATTCCACTTCAATATCGGGCCCAACATATTTGTTAAGAATTGAAGCTGTTTCCCACAAGTATTGCGTAAAAATTGCTTTTCCGCCGGATTCGTATTCACGGGAGTGGTAATAATGTTTTTTGTCCACATCCATGTTATACATCCGGGAATAAATCTTTGAGGGATCGGTTTGAAACAAATCCCTCATGGCTTCGTGAGCTTCTCTCGATTCCTCAACTCCTTCAGGCGAATAGGAAGGAATACCACCAACTGCCAAAACAAGTCCGCCCTTTTCAGCAAACTCCTTTATCTTTTTCGCCGAGGCAGTATGAACAGCTTTCAGATTTGGTAAAATTAAAACCTGATAAGACTCATTTTCAATTTGTAAACCCTGAGTTGTGGCAGTTGATTTTTTCAGGGAACCCGGGTCAATCAGGTCGTAATCGTAGTAATTTTTCAGCAATAATCCTTGCAATTCATCATACATCTTATCCTCGTATTTAAGGGTGTGCCCGTCGGCCCATTTCGATGTTAAAGGATATAACATGGCAACTTTACAAACGTGGTCTCCCTGAGAAACCATGTAGGAAATTCGTTTGCTGTAATCTGCCAGAGGCTTAAAATATTTCCAGTAAGGATTGCGGTAAAACCAGCTTGCCGGATAATCGGTTTTGGTAATTGGGGTGTCAAAATCGTAATGAAAAAGGTGCGGAATAAACATGTTTACACCAAAAGCCCCGAACATCGCAAATCCGTAACGGTACTCTTCCAGGGGAATAACATAACCACTTCCCCCCATTGCTTCTACCATCACCCGGTTTCTTCCATAAATGTGTGCGATGGAGCTAATTTGTTTAGGCTTAACCCAATTGATAACCCGTGGGTAGCCATAACGAAAATATTCATTGTCGGTTCCCGGAACCTGCAACTGCCCCATTGTTTTTAAATAGTCGCCCTGACCATGGTAGCTTTTATAATCTTCCTCGGTATGACCTGTCACCCAAATGCCATGTTCTTCGCACCAGTCGTGATAGGTTTTAAACCATGCATTGTGGTAGAGTTGAGTAAAAACATCGTAATAATCATGATTAATTTTTAATGCTTCAGTTCCATTATTATAAATTAAAAGTGGCAGATTATTCCGTAAATCATACCCTTTAATTTGTTGGAATTTTTCAAGAAAATCATCAGTCCAAACCAGACTATTTTTATCCCTTGTTGTAGCACGAATTTCATCGAAGAAAACACCTGGAATTACTGAACCAAAATGTTCTCCATATCTTTTATAATATTCTTCGTGCGTTACTTCAATAAACGCTTCTACTGCTTTTTTATCTAAATAGTCGATTTGTTCTCCGGTGTGGTTTTTTTGTACAAAGGAGGTGTACACCCATTCGCCTTCCGGAACATTCCATACTTTGCCATTTAAATTTGTAATATCCGTTATCGATTCATAATCAATCACACCTTCCTTAATAAATTTGGCTACAAAAATTCCGGTAACATTTTCAGGTTCATTAACATTCAGGGTATTTGGTCCATGAATTTCCATTTTTTTATACTCCAATCCTTTTTTAATGAATTCTTGCCTGTTCTTTTTTAGTGTCCTGCCCCCTGCACTACCACTTGGCCATTTATCTTCGTCATACAAATAAGCATTGAAATTATTTTTGGCTGCAAAATCAACGGTTACATCCACAGCATTCCACCAACCTTCAGAGAAATACGGCGTAGCTCCTTTGTTAATTCCTGCACGGGCATGCATAAATGCTCCGTCAATTCCTTTCTCTTTCATTTGCTCCAATTGAAAGAGTAACTTGTCTTTTTCCAGTGTTCCGTTCCACGACCAAAATGGCAGCATGGAGTATTGTTTGTCAGGATTTTTGAAACCTTTTTTTAAATCGTCTTGTTGAGAAAAGGCCACATTTACGATAGAAAAGGAAAAGAATATTCCTAAGAAAAGTGTTTTTGTCAGTTTCATATATATTATGCTATTTTATCTATTTTCCACCAGTTGATTTAGTATTTTGTCCACCCACTCGATTGTTGGAGGTGGAGTATGAATACGGAAATTTTCAGGATTATAAAAGTTGTCCCACTTCTCCCAGCCTGATCCTTGAGATAATTTTTCGAGTAATGAGATCAGACTGTTTCTCATCTCCTCGCTTTTCTGTTTAATTAATGCTGAATTGTTTGCATGATTAACCAGGCTATTATTAAGTAATATTGCAGTTTCAAGAAGTTTCAGATTTAAAAGAAAAATTTCTGTTGGATATGCAATTTGATCTACAAAAGATATTTTTTTATCAGGTGCAAGATCTGGTAGGATTTGTTTAACCATTTCCAGAGCCCTCTCAGACGCTACAATTGATTCCTCAGCCGCTGTTAAAGATTGCAACTGAAAATTATTCTTTTCCATATTTTTAAGCAAATTTTCTGTTGCTTTTATGGTATTCCGAAATCCTCCAATGGGAACATTAGCGTCGTAGGTAAGTTTTAGCACCTCAACCGTTTTTGCAGAGACATCCTCGCCAAAATAACGGGTTGTCCAGTTCGTATAAAATTGCTCAGGATCAAACGAAACAGGGTCCCATGCACAAGCTGCGCAAGCCGAAATATTAAGAAGAAAATCTTTAAACGTTTGACCATTCACCAGAATGTTGTTGGTTGCATTATTCTTTATTGCGTCCATCACTCCATCTTTTATCAAATTGGGGTAAGGAGATTGGGTAACATTGTTTTTCCAGACTCCTGCATGAATATAAACACCAAAATCGTAGCCTTTAAAATCATCCGGAAATTCATTAAAGTTTGCATACCCATGATCAGCCCATAACATTTGAATTTCTTTCCGGGGCGAAAATTCTCCGCTCTCCCAAAGTGGACGTCCTTCCGACCAAAGGTCGCAAAACAGTAATGCGCCAGGTTTGTATTTTTGAATTAACTGATAAAGTCCTTCAAACATCTTATTCATTAACTCACCGGTCTTTATCCCGGCACCGGTCTCCTCTTCACATTTGTAGGGCCAGTCATAGATTGGATGTCTTGGGCGCTGAAGAAAGAGATCTGCTTTCCCTATTGGTGTTTCAGCAAGATAATACTCGTAAATCTCCATCCATTTATCATGAAATTGAGTCAAACAAACTTCATCCATTTCCAAATGCTTAAACTCCCATCCCAAATACATTGGAACCTGTACCATCATTCCTTTGCTATGCGCATAATCAATTACCTCACTCACCAAATCAAGATCAGTATGAAACTCTGTCATTTGAATATAATAGTTGCGAAGGTAATATTCGGGTCTTCCCAGCAGATCATGTATATCAACATAATTATACCCCAGGCGCATCAATGTATTGATCATCTCTTTCCAAAGGTCAAGCTCTACTATTAACTTTCTCCCTTTAAAATTTGCTAAAAGGTCGTTGTCATTATCGAAATAACCACGATATGGAAATACAGGTGCTTTGGCTCGATACGATAAAAGAGGAATGGATATTTTATTTTGAATCTTATTGTCATAACCAATCCAATAGGCATTCGGATCGACATCTAAAATTGTTTTGGAAAACTCATAAACACCATAGAAAGCACCACGAACATCGGCTCCTACAATAAGGTGCGAATTCTCATCAATACTTTTTAGAATGAATGTTTCGGGTTCCAGTTCATTACTAAATATTCCTTCGGAAGCGTTTTTACAATAATCATTCAAAAAACCGTTTGAGGCTTTTGTTCCTACGTAGAGAACCTCCCGGTACTTTTCCATACTCATTGCGTCTGAATAGGGTTTCAAATCAATCCGTTCTTTGCAAACCGATTCAATGTCGTGCTTTAAATCCTTTGAAGCATTTAATTCAACAGCCGTAGCTTTCTCTCCATATACAATTAATATCTTCGCAGTTGAAATTTGCACTAAAAGCACCATTAAAACCCCAATAAAAACTATTCTCTTCATTTGTTTAAAATATTTATCTTTTCAATTCAACTGAGGTTGCCAGGGCAATTACACGTCCTTCGCTACCTACAGCATTGTAAAAGTGATATACAGTATCATTCCACTTTATCACCCATGGTTTGTGTGCGTATTCTTCGTCGTAATTTTCTGAAGGTGCAATTAAATCTTCTCCATGCCAGTCGGTCCAGTTAACCAAATCGTAGGAACAGGCAAAACGCTCAAAAGCTCCAGGTTTCCAGAAAGCGCCAAAATAAAACATCACATAAACATCATCGATTTTTGTGATTTGAGAATCGCCGCAAATTCCTTTTTTCCTGGTAATTAACGGATCATCTCCAATTCGTTTCCAGTTTGTCAAATCATTGGAGACAGCTATTCCTATGCTTTCAAAGTCAGCTTTATCATCTTTTTTACCCTTTGCATTGTAATACATTACATACGGATATCCGGTAAGTTTCTGTTCATCAAAAATAATTGAACTTTTGTAGATTTTCTCTTTTTCGAACCAGCGCCCATCTTCATCGTCAGGTAATAAAACCGGTTTTGCCAAACGTGTCCATTCTTTTGCAATTTCCAGTGAATCTGTACTTGCCATACCTACTCCCAAAACTCCTTTTTCATAGCCTTCGGAAGCACCTCCCAAATATGACATCCAATACTTGTTTTTATAAGTTCCTACTTCGTAAAAGCCACCCCATTCAATATCAATCAAAGCCATGTAGCCAGCTTTTTGATTGGCATCCCAGGTGTTTTCAGTAAATGATAAAAGTTTTCCTTTTAAAGTCCAATCCAACAAGGTTTCGCTTTCAGCCAACCAGGTTTCATATCCTTGTCCATCGAAAATAATGTAGCTCATTAACCATTTATCGTTGTGCCTGAAAATGGTAGGACTATCAATCATTTTGGTTGAATCGGGGTGTTTGAAAACAACACCATATTTGTGGGGAGTTTGTATTTCTGAATAGATGCTATCCATAACAACTGAAGACACCGGATTCAGGTTATTTACATTTATTTGATTATTGCAGGCAATTGATAATATTGAAAGAAAAGCAACGAATAATCTTATTTTAGTCATTGTAATTATAATTTTATATCCACTTTTACTTAAGGTCTTTATTTATCAAATCAACTCCCTTAATACTTTTAAAACTTCCGTAAACAGGCACTTTCGTCACCTTTTTCCAATCTACCAAAAGATTTTTGATTTCAACATTTTCAACATCTTTTACAACCAGCTGCGAAGTTTTTGTGGGCGATGTAATATTACCTCCTTCAATCTTTAAATTCTTTACATCATCAAAAACATAGGCAGGTCGAAAGTCTTCTTTTCTTACATTCAAACGAACATTTTTCATTTCCAGTCCATCTACATGACGAACATAAAAACCCCACGACGGAAGTTCTCCAAACATGCTAAACTCCGGATATTTACTTTCTTGCTCAGGAACAGAATCAAGGCGCCACAACGAAACATGAGCGTAGCCTTTGTTTGCTCTTCCCGGATATGAAATTTCAATATTTTCAAGCGTTACATTCTCTATATTATGACCGGATAATCCACTAATAGAAGCCGGGAAAGGATTATGGAAGAATGGCAATTCAGGGCCTCTGATTGTGTAGTTGACATCTGGCGCTCCAAACGGAATATCAACCACCATATTTTTTATAGTGATATTTTTTACCGTACCAATTTTCCCCTCAATATTTCGATGACCGAGTTTAATAAAAATTGCATTTCCGGTATTTGTAGCTGTTATATTTGATGCAGATATGTTTTCAATGGTTCCGCCGTCCACAGCTTCAAAAGCCAGTGCCGACCTGAATGTATCATAAATCTTTATATTCTCAATGGTCACATTTTTAAACCCACCGGCAGAGGCTGTGCCAAATTTTATGGCACTTGCACTGGAACGAATAATGTTATCAGCGATATAAATTTCATTACAGAATGAATTCGGATCATTCGATTTTAAGCAAATGCCGTCATCAGCTGCATTTACATTACAGTTGGTTATCCTAACATTCTGACAATCTTCCAAATCAATTCCATCGTTATTCCAAAAAGCATCGCTGTGAATCCGAACATGGTTTATTTCCAATCCAATACATTTGTCTAATCTCAAAACCCAGTCTGCCGCATCCAAAGCATTTATACCAACAATTTTAACATTTTTGCAATTGTTTATTTTCATTAGATTTGGGCGACCGCCCGGACGCATTCTTCGGTAATTATAACCTGGATCTATTTTTATTCCACTGTGGTGCAAACTATCAATATTTAAAGCAAGCTCCTGCCCCTGCCCGTCGATAGTCCCTTCACCTGAAACAGTTATATTTTCCTGGCTCCTGGAAATAATCAAAGCATTGTCGCCCTGAATTCGATAATAATCATCAATATCTGTACTTCCCAAAAGTACAGCACCCTTTTCGAGGTGCAGCTCAACATTGCTTTTCAAATTTATTGTGCTGGTAAGAAAAACGCCAAAAGGAATGGTTATTTTTCCTCCACCTGCTTGGTTGGCTTTGTCAATTGCCGACTGAATTGCTTTTGTATTTAGCGTTTTACCATTAGCAACAGCACCAAAATCGGTAATTAAATAATTTTGTGCATTGCTTACTATTGAAAAAGAAAGTAGAAATAGTAGAGCCGGGATAAGTTTATATTTTCTCATTAGGTTTAGTTTATGTAATAAAATAGATTCCTATTAAGCTATTGAAATCTATCTCTTTAAAATTAAAGATTGTTTATTACATAACGAAATTAGAACGAGTTCCCCTGATTGAATTTCTCAAATATTTTTTCATTAAGTTCTTCTTGAATAAATCCCTAAATCGTCAATCCCTAAATCATCAGCCATAATAAATTCGACACTGGGCTCAGGTTTGTAGTTTTTTGTTTCGACTGACAGGAAATGAACAGCGTAGTTCAAATGAGCAATAAAATTGAGACTTATAACTTCATGCTAATATTCTTTAACTTAATTCAATAGTATGTTTAAACGGTGTGTAACCGGTCAAATAAACACTATTGCCATTCTGTTTAGGTAGCATTCCGCGCATATCTGCCCATTTGTGAGTTACGGCTCCCGGACCGAAAGTAATTACATCTTTCCCAACTTTATATTGCCCCATCCCATCCATGAGAAAATAGGAATTTTTTGTGTTTTTGTCGGTTACCACGCCAGATAATTCACCACCCGGTCTAAAACTCATTTCTATTGAAACGGGCACATAATCTGTTCCATCGATTTCAATATCCATGCTTATTTTTCCTTGATTTTCGGTAATGCTAATTTTGTAATCAATAGTTTGTGCTTCGCTTAGTTCCCTTCCATAACGTGGCATTTTTTCGTAAATCCCATCTCCCGGAATTTTATCTTTTGGAAAAGGCTGAAAATAACCGTGTTTTTTTCTTCTGGACAGAACAATCTTTTCCCCATCGAATTCGGTTTGTTCAGCCATAAATTGTCCGCGACTTCCAAAAAACGAAGCTCCTACGCGAATGGATTGCATAATTGCGCTGCCTTTCATAAAAGACAGAAAAGTTGGGTTGTTTTCAATAATCGAGATATCGGCATCTCCCCTTCGGATGCGGAATAAACCGGAATGAGAAAATCGTTTAAAATAATTGTCGGGAATTTTTGATGATGCCGGAACATCTTCTTCAAAAATTGGCAACTCCAACAAGTAAGGTAAAAAGCGAAGTGTTTTTTCAGGCATTTCGCGTTCTATTAATTCACAAACAGCCGAAAATGCAGGGTTTTTATCTTTGATTGCAAAATAGAGATAGGGATAATAATAACCATTAACATATCCAGTCTGGGCACTGTCTTGTCTTCCCGAAGCATCAGTTAAAACCTCGCCACCCGGCTGTATATAATAAAGGGTCATTTCGAGGTTTTTTCGTACCACATCCATTAAATCTGTTCGGTTTAACAAACGACCCATGGTAAGAAACATTTCGTCGCAAACAGGTGAATAAGCCGCCACACTTTGTTCTGTATACTGACCATCGGGATCCAAATCAATTCCTTCGCTAAACCAAACGTCAATTCTATCGGTGTACCTTTTGGAAGGAAAAAACGAATTTACCCTTGCCAAAGCAGCAGAAATTACCCAACGATGATTCGCAGTATGCGCCCCTCCCACAACAAAACATTCTCCGGCATTTTTTATGAAGGACTCCATGCTTTCAACAAAAATTTTTAAGCCTGGACGGTTTAATCGTTTTATGATTACGTAAACCGGACTCAGAAAATTTACAATAAAGGCCGTATCCGGTGTAGAGTGAAAGTTCGTACTGTGTAAGTCAATGGTTCCATCGTTGTGCTGCACATTTAACAAACATTGAATCGCCATTTCAAGCGGTTTTTCAAGTTTTGCCGAAAGATAATACCTTGAATATGGCGATGCATAGGAAGATCCCAATTTCATGATAAAATCGTTGGTAGAATGAGCATTGGGCAATTCAAACACATCCATAACACCTCCATGCCAACGGTCTTCGGGGCTGATGATTTGCCTTTCGAACAAATCATCAATGTCATTATCGTTTATGTCAGATAATTTCTTCAAAACATTTTTTACTCTTTCGCTGGTCTCTTTGGCTGAATAAACCATTGCTGGTGCCATTACCATTCCGGTTGTAATTACACCGGTTTGTTTTAAAAAGGTTCTTCTTGATTTAGCCATGGTTTGTTTGTTCTTATTTTTCACCAAATTGTTAGATTTAATTCTATTACATTACTCAAATTGAATAGTTCCGTTACACTTAGATACCTTAAAATAATCGGGATCTAAAGACGTAATCTTTTTCCCATCAATTATCAGGTTTTTAAACTTAACCTGAATATCTTCTTTAACTGTGTGCGATTCGAGTCTTGAAACTTCTATTTTTTCAGGAAATTTTTGTTCAAAAGAACAATCTTCAATAACTACATTCTTTATTTTCCCTGTCCAGGGCTGGTCATCCACTCTGCGGGTAATGTAGATATTTATTGCCATCTGTTTGCGATCGGTGTAAAAATATTCCGAACGGTTATTTTTAAATAAAACGCCATCTACAACTGCCCTATCCCGAACGTTTATTCCCATTACACGATCGGCTTCAATCACATCGTTATCTTCAAATACAATCCGTTTATAATTGGTGCACCTGGTTTCTGTTCCAATTTTCAGTGCTGTTTTTTTGGTAAGAAAAACATTGCCGCGAACAGTCACATCTTCCACATCGTTATATATTCCAAGGTTTCCGTAGCCCGTACATTTTACAGCCACATTATCGTCGCCAGCCCAGCCAAAACAGTTTTCAATTAAAACACGCTTTGATGCATCCGGGTCCCAGCCATCCAAACTTCCAAAGTATTCGTTATTTATGAGGTTATTCATCATTTTACAGTTTTGGAAGGTAATATCTTCGCAACCCACAAAATGAGTATTCCAACGTGCTGCATCTTTTAGCAGTATACCATCAAACGAAATGTTTTTAGAATTTACCATAAACAACAAGCGCATTCCGTCCAGTTTTTTAACTAATTCGGGATTGTTTACTCCTAATATTTTCGAGCCATTTCCATCGAAAGTCCCCAAGCCAGTAACACTAATATTTTGTTCATTGTCGATAAAGATGAAGCGATTTATTCCTTTTGGATCTTCCGACATGTAGGGTTCAATATCAGAAGCATCGGCAATTATCCGTGCATTTT
>Ga0209249_1001727_pt1 | contig 19756 bp, 25 predicted proteins | sample SaaInlV_200m_DNA_4_FD_184653 | JGI IMG/M metagenome (GOLD analysis project Ga0209249, IMG submission 184653) | Marine microbial communities from expanding oxygen minimum zones in the Saanich Inlet - SI037_S3LV_200m_DNA (SPAdes) (version 2) | ecosystem: Environmental > Aquatic > Marine >...
GTTCCCAAACCACTTTACTCTACCAATTGGAACTATCTTAGTGCAGTAATCATCTAGTAACTTTCCTGATTGTTTCGTATCGTGCCAATCAGAATCTATTAGAAGCCATGTAGGACGTAGATTAGCGAACACTTCAATTAGTTTATGCAGCAGATAACCAGATCTCTTACTTCTATCCCAGGGAGGGTTTGTGATGATAAAGTCTGCTGCTCCAGCATGAAGATTAGAGAGATGTTTAGCATCCATTTTCATAACGGTGGAATTTTGCGGTTCTGTATCATATTGCCCCATACAGCTACCACCAAAAGAAACCAGATGATTTCTGAGACAAGAGTTTCCTGCACAAGGCTCTACAAATGTAAAAGTCTTTGGCAGGTGATATGATAGAGGAATTACTGCTTCATAAGGTGTATCATAATAATCTCTTGATTTACGTTCAAAGTCACTTCTCTTGCCCATGTGTTTCTCCTATTACTATTGTATCCAGAGCTGTCTGAAAATGTACAGGGTCATTATCTATTCCAATAAAGCGTCTGCTATGCTTTAGGGACGCTTTTCCTACAAATCCGCTCCCCATAAAAGGGTCTAATACTATATCCCTTTCTTTAGATGATTCTTGTATAAATGTCTCTGCCCACGATAAAGGTTTTTCGTTTGGATGAAGTCTTTTAGCTCCAGAAAACTTTACGGGAACATCTATAACATTTTTCTTTCTGCCATCTACTCTATTTAGAATATGTCTACCTTTAGTAGCAAACATCACCAATTCATGTTTTGGAGCGTAATCGCCTTTCAAATCTCCCATTCCATGATTTGATTTGTTCATCACTATCATATTCTTTACTTTGAATCCTACCCCTTCTACTGCCAATTTCAACTCCCCCCACTTTGACCAATGTATAAATATGTACATAGCAGAGTTATCTTTTAAAATCCTATAGGCATCATTTAACCACTCAATAGGAATTTCATCATCATTATTTATTTCTGTGAAGTATTCATCTCTATCTATCTTAATAGTCTTACCGCTTCTAGTATCCTGATTTTGTTTATTTGACTTATAATTTATTCCATAAGGAATATCAGTGACAATTAGGTCAATAGATAAGGGCTTCCGTTTTGAGAGAATTTCTTCGCACTCAGATAAATGAAGCTGATAGTATGGTGTTATTATTTTATTCATGGTCGTATAATACCACATTGCATACTTGAGTAGATTAGAATAGAATTAGAATGTAGTTAAACAAAGCGAGGTTATATGGCATCTAAGAAGAAATCTAAACCCGAACAAAAAAAAGTAACCCTCCCTGAAACAAAAGTTACTCTTGATACTAAGAAGACTGTAACTTACAATAAAATTAAGTTGAGAAACTTATTGAGTGCAAAAGTAAAACTTCCAGGGTCTGTCACACAGGAATGGTATGTGTGGTTAAAGGCTGGTTATGTTTTAGAAGTAGATGAGCGGGATGCTTCTGCTCTGTTAGAAAAACGATTAGGAAATAAACATTGCTGCGGAGGTTCTCCGAGCATGTTATTTGAAGAAGTGGATTAGAGAACTTTATCCAATCTTAGTTGAGCAATTTCTACCCATTTCAATCCTTTTAACTGAATACCATTTACAATTTTATCTTTTTCGCAATAACCATTATCTATCCCTATACCATCACGTCCAGTATTCTTACACCCCACTAAAGTAGAGCCAGAGCCGCAAGTCAAGTCTACTACTACATCACCAACATTACTAAAAGTCTTTATCAGGTCTTCCATTAACATCACAGGTTTTTGTGTTGGATGAAAAGAGATGGAATCTTTTTTATATTTTAGTATGTTGCTTTTATACTTACCCCCTTCCCAAAGATTAAAGATACTTTTAAATCTTCCCTTATATATTTCATCTAAACGTTTTAATTTCTTATAGCTAATAAACCCTTCCATATTTTTAATGTTAAAATCGTCAATTAAACTATTATACATACTCTCTGTACACAATCTAAATTGTTTTCCTTTAGTATAGAAATGAACTAGCTTACTATTTCCATAGTAAGTGTTAAAAAAAGTTAGGGGCTTATTTATATAGGCAAATAACTTCTCCGAATAGTCTTTACATGGATTGTCATCATTGCGTTCACTTTCTAAATGTTTACTAAATACTAAAATGTCTTCAAAAAAGGACACCATATTTCTTTTTGCACCTAAATTATTAGCGAAGCTATTTTTTTCCCATATTGCTCTATAGCTAAATGGAATGTCAGCTATCGCAGATGTAATCAGTTTGTTTGTATAAGGTTCTTGGCTAAACAGAATCAATTTACCTTTTTTTCTTAATACTCTGTTTGCGATAGCAAATATCTTTTTTGGACTTATTGCAGTATCCCATTTAGTATTGTTCTTATTCCATGTACTAGGAGAATCTTTCATAATCCCATATGGTACATCTGACAGTATTAAATCAACACTTTCATCAGGTATCTTATTACTAACTAGAAGACAGTCCCCGAAAACAGTTTCAATTTCTCTCATCCTTTCTTTCCTTATTCCCATTTTTCTATAAAAATATGTCGTACAAAGTCTTCATTTTCCCCAAATACTGCAATTTGTTTTTTGTTGCATAACTTACAAGTTAAATTTGAATCCACTTCATGTTCACATTCATCTTTGGTAAACATTCCCGTCAGTACTGGTTCTAAAATGTTGAGACTGAATTCATATAAATCATTAATATCCAAGATTCCCTTCAATTTTTCTCTCCTTGATTCTTCAACATAATACCACATTGCATATCCTAATAGATTAGAATAAAATAAGAGTATAATAAAGGGGCTAGGATGGGAAAGTCCGAAAAGGTGATGCTCCCACATCACTCTGCCCCAACATGTACTGGGAGGTACAAAATGCCTAGAGCAATTGGTGAGTGGAAAGTTTGTAGTAAGTGTAAAGAAAAGAAACATGTGAGTGAGTATCACAAAGGCGATAAGTCTGATGGATTATCTTCTTCCTGCAAAGAATGTAAAAATGCTTGGACAAGAGAATACAAGAAAAGAAATAGAAAGATGCTTCGTGAGAAGGATAAAGAATATAGAGAAACTGAGCAAGGTAAACACAACGCTAAAATAAGAATGAGAAGATGGAGAGCGTCTTCGGAAGAAAATAGAGAGAAAACTAGAAAGTACGCTAGAGATTATTATCATAACAATAAAGAAAAGTGTGCTAGTAGACAGAAAGAATGGCGAAAAACACCAGAAGGTAGGAAGAAACTTCTGATACAGTTAGAGAGACGAAGAGATAGAAAGAATAATGTCATTGCAGATTTGACCAGTAAAGGAATAGATTATCTGTTAGAAGTTCAAGATCATAGATGTGGTAAATGTGAAAGAGAGTTTACGAAAGAATTACCCATCACTCTCGACCACATAAAGCCGTTAAGTCTTGGTGGAAATCTAACTATAGGTAACGTACAATTACTATGTCGTTCGTGTAATTCTTCTAAAGGAACTAAGGATACAAGATATATTCCTGAATTACCGAGAAATTTAACAATCAAAGAAAGAAACCTTTCTTATAAGGTTTAGGAGGTTTAAAGTGTCCTTAATTACAGGAACACCAATCGGAAGTTCAACTTCCCAAGAAGAGATTTATATTAATGGTGCGCCAAATATTTATTTACAAGATTATCTTGCAGACCCCCTAAATAACCCTGATGGCGATGGTTATTATTGGGGTATGAGTGGTACATCTTCATATCCTTATATCGGTTTAGCATGTGTAACCGATGTAACCTTTATGCAAGGTGTTACTGCTAACGATATTCGTTGTGATGCTGATGGTGTAAAAGGCACTATTCAGACACGGGATTATGTAGACCTTGCGTTTACCACTAAGAATCTTTTCCCGCTTTCTATCTATACTAAATTAGCAGGTTTCTCTACTGCTACTGTAGGGACAGGAACGGAAAAAGTTGGCATTGGTGGTTTCAATAACAACCAATATTACATGGTGTACGCACCTCGCGTGTATAATGAAGACACTGGCGATTACTTATTGATTCACTTACATAAAGCGCAACCTGTAGAGCCAGCCGAGTTACAGATGCTTTATGGAGATTCCTGGGCACAATCCTTCGTCCTTAGAGGATATGCAGATTCTACGAAACCATCAGATCAGCGGTTTGGAGTTATCATCAGGTCGGATTTGAGTGCGCTTCCTTAACATGAGTTAGCAGTTTTGTAGTATAATATACCAAATAGGGGCTAGGCATGGATGCCGAAAAGGGTGATGCTCCTTCATCACCCCTGCCCCTTATCGCACATGGAGGTGCATAATGGCTATAAAAGTAATGGGGATATGCCAAATAAGACACATCAATAATCTCATCTAATTTTAATCTTCAACCATGTAAATTGTGTTATTATAAAGGCTGGACATTTGTTAGTAAAAGGAAGATGGAATGAAAAGATTATCTAGGCTAAAGTATTTGATACTAGAAGCGTCTATGCCAGAACCTTCTGGAGAAGGGTATGATTTAATGACAGGAGAACTTATTGAGTTTCATTTTTCTGATAAGGAAAAGAAATTCCTGAAATTTTTAAAGCTGTATCGGTTAACAAAATACAAAATTGTGAAGTGGTTAGATGACTTATTTGAAAAAGAAGAAAGAGATGATAGAGACCCTTATGATTCTTGGTAGATTTCAAGAATAGAAAATTCCTAGTTTTTAGAGTATCATTAGGGGGATGATAAATACAATACTACTAAAACTTGGAACTCGTCTTCTAAAGAAAGTAAACTTTAGAAAATGGGCAACCTTAGAAGACCTAAAATTTAGCTTCATAGAAGCGGTAGAAGATAACTCTCCCAACCTTCCTGAATTATTGAGAGATTATATCACTACCGCTCTATGTGTTAAAGTGAACTTAGATAAAGTATTTTGGGAAGATGAACTTATTTCTTTCTACAAAATACATGATGTAACTTCTACCACGAAGAAAATCCCTCTTACAGTTCGCAAACCTAATAAAGAATCAGAAAAAGAATCTTGGGATTATCCTGGAAGATTATGGTTCTTCTATAGTAGCACTATTGCATCAGCTTTTGGGTGGAGTAATGACGAGATTGCTAATCTTTCTGTAGATGATGCTTTATCGTATATCCAAGAAATTCTCACAACACAATATCTGGAAAGGGAGTTTATCTGGAGTACCACTGAAATTGCCTACGTTTATAACAAGCAATCTAAGAAATCTACTTACACTCATCTCCCTAAACCTTATTGGATGCTTCCAGATATGAACGCTAAAAACAACAAGAGAGTAGTTCCTGTTCCTAAGAATCTTCTTCCAATTGGACAGGGTGTAAATCTAAATGATGTCTAATAAGATAGTACAGTGAGTACAAGTAATTTCATTCTCATCTTTTGTCAAAACGGGAGAATATAATGTTTTCCCCTGAAAATCACTGTCGTGGTTTTCTTGTGGAAACCTCTTGTAATACTTTACTAAATCTGGACAGATATTACGTAAGTGTGCCGAATGAACTTTGGGATTTTCCATGTACATAATATATCATACAAAATATATAAAATGATTAATATGAGATTAGAATATGAAATCGAATAAACTAAATCTGAAAGATATGTGGAAGTTGTATCTTCTCTTGAAACCTGCAATAGCTGAGAGAGATAGAAAAGACACTATAGAAGATGAAGTCTTAGAGATAATAAAACTTTCTGATCCTAAAGCTCTTCTTGAATGTGTCCATATTCTGTATGATAATAAGGTAGATACTAAAAACGCAGGAGAATTTATTTCTTTGATGCAAGAAGGTGTAATTAGAAATAGATTCTTTGAATTTGTGGACGTAATTGAGAGGTTTTAATGCCCCTGACCGATAAAGAAATTGTAGAATACCAACTTATTATAAATTCTATCAAAGCAGACGAGAAGATTTTTGCGTTAAAAAGGGGGATAAAAGAGATGTCTTTAGAGATAAAGAAATTCTCTACGGATATGGGGGTCTCTATTAATGAAGCTGCTGCCTACATGAAAAAGTTAAGTGCAGAAGCTCTTATGACAAAGCAGCGTCTTGGAGAAATTACACAAGCTCAAAGACTAGTAATGACTGACAACTTTAATAGAAAAGTTGATGATGCATCAAAATTGCTGACCAATGCTGGAAAAAGTGCTTCTTCATTTAGCGCAAAAATAAATGTTCTAAGAGTAGCTTTAGGGGCTTTATCTTCTATGGTCGTATTTGGTGTTATTCAGAAAATAACTGAAACTTTCAGAAAGGCAGAAGAAGCAGCTACTCAGTTTGAGACATCTCTATTTCGTTTAGCTAATGCAGAACGCATTTTGTCACAAGGTGGGATTGAAACTTCTATGGCGGGGCTGAAAAAGGGTATTCAGGACATAAAGAAACTTCTACCAATTTTCTCAGAAGTAGACATAACGGAGCAAGTATCTTTAGTTGCTATTATGACAAAGGAAATGGGGATAACTGAACAAAAGATTATTGATATAGCGAAAGCTATTGGAGTTTTAAATATTAGGTCAGGAGAAGTGGAAGACCTTCTATCTACTACCAGAAAGATTACAACTGCATTAGTAGCTCCTTCTGGAAAAGGTTTGTCTACTTTAGGGCTGGATTTCTCTAAAGATAGTATAGAGGCAGCAGCTTTAAAATACGAGATTTTGGAAGTGGGAGAAGCGTTTTCTGAATTAACAAAGCACGATAAAGATATGCTGAAAATAGCTATACTTTTAGAAAATACTGGGGAGGAATTGGTACTAATTGAGGATTTTCTTAAAACTAATACTGGTGCAATAGCAGAACAAAGTGCTGCTTGGGAAGATATGCTTAGAGTTTTAGGTGAATTTAGGATGGGCGTAAAAGCATCCCTAGCACCAAATGTCTTGAACCTAATTCGGAATTTAGAAATCGCCATTACTGCTGCAAAGCAAATAAGAGTGATGTGGACAGCTACTCAAGGAGCGTTAGCTGCTGGATGGGAAATTCTTGGGGGGATTGTTGAGGCTTACGGGTGGACAGTAAAATCTGTATTTTCTGGAAACTTTAAAGATGCGGTAGGATTTTTTGACCTTCTAAAAAGTAGAGTTGGGCAGATAGGACAAGATTTATCTGATGGAATTGAAGATGGATGGAGAGAGGGACTGCAAAGATTTTTTCCTGAAATTTTATCTGACTCTGATGAAGCTACTGGAGCAATAAACGAATTAGAAGATGAAGTCATAGACCTTTCTGAACTAGACTTAGATGATCTAAATGATGACTTAGAGAAACTCGCCCGTAAAGCTCAAGAAGCAAAAGAAGAGTTTGAAATTGCTGGAGATAGAGCGAAAGAAGACTTTGGTATAAAAAGAGATAGACTAAATGAAGATTACGCTCTAAAACGTGAAGACATTCTTAGAGACTCTAATAAGAAAATAGCTGACATCCAATCCAAATCTCGCAAAAAGGAATTGAGCGAAGAAGCAAAATTCCAAGAGAAGATGAGACAGCTTCGAGAGAAGTTCCTGTTTAATCTTGAAGATGCTTTGCGTGAAAGAGATGCTCGTCAAGTCCTTCGTTTGCAACGCAAATACGAGATGGATAAGCAAGCAGCTATAAATGAAAATGACATTAAAAAGAAAGATAGTAGAGATGATGCTGCCAGACAATTAAGAGAAGCTATTGATGATAGAAATGAGCGTCTGGCTCTACTTGAACAAGAACGCCAATTGAAACTAGCTCGTCAGAGAGAAGACTTTAATCTAAAAAGACAGCGAGCAAAAGAAAATCATAAAAGAGAGTTAGAAGATATTGCCAGACAGGTTGATGAAAGATTGGTATTGCTCGTAGAAAAAGCTATAGAAGCTAATCTAATATCAGAAGAAGCGGCGGATTTGTTGTTAGAAAATCTTACAAAGGTCTACGGTTCTGGCGGATTATTTGATAAGTTATACAGCGCAAACACTGAAAGTATGCTGAGAAATGCTAAAGAACAATTGGCTGGAATGAACGGCATTATTACAGCGGCATTGCGGATGCAAGCTGCTGTAGCGGCGGTGGCTTCAAATGTAAGAACAAACGTAGCATCTATTATGGCTAGTAGATCTATAAATCAGCCAGTAAGTTCATCGTATTCTTCTGCGACAACATCAGTTTTAGCTAATAGGGCGTTGAATACTCCAGTTAGTCTCTCAAACTATACTCCATCATCTGTTCCTTCATCAGGTCTTTCTGGAGGAAGTAGTGGCGGGGATTTGAGAGTGAGTGTAGACCTTTCCCCTGACTTAGAAGCGAGAATTGTTGATAGTAGTCTTGATAATGTTTCTGTGGCGATAAATCGTTTAACTAGAGAGAGTAAATATGGCCTATAAAATAAATGGAGTTGATATTTCTTTACAGCCTACATCTGCCAAATGGATAGATAGAGAAAAGTTTGGATTTGATGGAGCAGGGCATCCTATATACGCACCAGTTAGAGAGTTTGAATTGCAATGGGGCATTGCTTCTCAAGAAGAGAGAAATCAGCTTCAACTTTTCTTTGACTCTATAGCTGTTACTGGAACTGTAGTAGCTACTTTGCCATCGTATAGAGGAAATACTTGGGAATTTTATTCTTACTCTGGCTGTACACTAAGTGAACCTATAAATGATAATTATTTTTCAGAGCATGGTACGGATGTTGTGTTGATAATACACAATATTAGAACGGAGTAACAATGCAATTATCATCATCTAATCTTGAAATTCTAAGAAGTCGTCCCCATGAGACTAGACTTCATTTGTCAGTGTACCAGCCTTCAACTGTGTTAGCTTGTAGAATAAATATGGTAGGGATAAATAAAGGGGCTAGAGAAATAACATATAATAATGTGTCGGAAGGGTCTTATGTAGACGTAGAAGCTGACATGACTATGTTGGTAGGTACAGAAGCAGGAAAGAGGGACTTAGGGGAAATTAGAGTGCGATCTGCATCTAGTACGGTTATTACTGTAGCAGAAAATTCCCATGTAAAGTGGGATGCAGATGCGTATCTTACTATAATAGCATTTTTCGATATAGTTTCTGTTTATCCAAGAATTGTACAAGTAGATGGAGACCCTGAAAATGTAATTTTCTACAAGGATTATGATATAGCATATACAGATCAGAATTCTGTGCTTGGGTCATTCCCGTGTATGGGGTCTCATAGAGCAGCGTTTCTTGAAAATGGATCTGTTGATTTGTACTGGTCTTCCAGCGGAACTTACAATGTGAAAGAAGATAGCCTGACATTCTTGTGGGAATTTGAAGGTGGCATGGTTACTGGTTCTGCTTTACGAGACCCAGGTTATATTACTTACACATCTCCAGGACACTACCTAACAAAACTTACGGTATCAAACGATTCAGGTGGGGAAGATGTCTCGTATAGATATGTGTCTATATATGACCGCTCTGGTAGTGGTAGTAGTGTACCTATTTTGCAATGGGAACTAAAAAGTTTGGATGGTAGTAGAGATGAGGGAGGGTACACTTCTCATATTATTATCCATGACCAGCTTCCTGATGGACTTCCAGACAATGCTGTAATAGTTATATTTGCAGATGATAGATACGGAGATACAAGCACAAGTTTAGGAGGTAATGGAGAAAATAACTCTAAGATTTTCTTTGTTGGAAGCATTATAAAAGATACGGTAACTTACAATTATCGTAAAAACCAGACGGAATTTGATATTGGGTCATCCACAAATCTAATGAAGGCAGCAGAAGGGTTTGCGATTTCAGTAGAATCAGTGGGAACAGCTAGTAAATGGTATGAGGTGGACAGTTTATCAGTACAAAAAGCCTTGTATCATTATTTACGTTGGCATACTACTGTAATTAAGACTATAGACTTCCAATTTACTGGAGATGACCTTCTTCATCAATATTTCGACACTGATAGAACAAGTATATATGATGCTTTGCAGGGTTTCATATACAGTTCTTTACTAGGCGGAATTGTTTCAGATAGACAGGGTAAAGTGTGGGTGGATATGAATCCTGCCATCAACTACAACCCAGTAACGTCATATAATACTGCATTGTCCATGTCTAAGACAGATTGGATGGATACGCCATCATTTTCTGAAAGATTGTCTGATGAAATTTCTTTCATAGAATTAGGTGGCATAGCGTGGAATGGTTCAACCAGTACGCCACTGATGTCTGTTGCACCTGGGGAATCTCCATCTTATCGTGGAGGACTACTGCGTCATCAAGGCTTGATACTTACAGATCAAGGTGGTTTAAGCGCATTTGCTGGAAATTTATGGGCAGAATTAAACTCTGATTTCGATAATGTTGATATTTCTATGTCAGGCAACTATAGAAATATTGATATAGCTCCTATTGAAAGAGTTAATTTGAATGTGGAAAGTGCTGATACGAACAAAGAAATTGTCCTAACAGAGTCTCCATTTCTTATAGAGTCTATGTCATGGATATATAAAGCTAAAAATGGAAGCCTTCTACCAAGCGCATCATTTTCCCCATTAGTGAAAGGGGTTTCTGGCGATACTTTAGTAATTCCTCCTCCACCTGTAGAAGGATTTGCTTCATCCCCAACATACTCATTTTCATTTCCTCCGTTGCCTCCCTTACCTCCAATACCGCCAGTTCCAGAGATAGTTGATCCTCCAGACTTAAGTGGAACTGTAGTAGTGATGATAGATAATCAAGGATTTTGGTACACTGATGATTTCTCTAGTGAATCCCCTACATGGAATAGTTGGAATGACGGACTTAGCACTGGTAGCATTGGAGTAAATCTTTATCCAGCTTTTGATGCGTCTCATATATCTGGAAGGGGATTTACTTATCAGGGAGCAGGGTATCCAGCAGCAGAAGTATGGTCATCTTCCTATCCTGGAACGGGATGGGAACTTGTAGCGGGGTCAGGTTTCTTTTCACAATGGGTTGATGTTAGAGGTGGAATTTCAACTCCTGTTATAGCTGTAAATCGTCAATCATCAGATAGTGTATTTATGCTTGCTGGAAAGAAAACTGGTGCGGTTGCTGGTAAAGCATACCGATTTGGAGGTACATCTGCTGGTCTTTCTTTTCTGAGCGAAGATACGATTACCTTTCCAAGGGGAGATGGAGTAGGAGTTTTCGGAAACGGAAAATGGTTGTTGGGTTATGGCTGGACTGATTATGTTCAAAGATTTGATATTGATGGAAATTCTGAAATGTTATTTCCACTTCCAACTGACTCTGCTAATGCGTTGATGGTAGCTAGGGGCGGGGCTGGAGGCTCCGCAGCAGTAATGTGGCAGGATCAGAGTATATATGCAACTCTTGATAATGGAGACACTATGTTAGACCTCTCTGGCACATTCTCTCCATATTCTGAGCCTTTCAAGTATGCGAGTAGCGTAGGCATAACATCAGAGGGTGCTAGACTAATAGGATTCGACACACTGGGAGATTTATATACTTCACAAGACATTGGACAATCTTGGGCATTAGCTCCTGGTTGGGGAGTGGGTGCATTAGAAGGCACTGCGGTAGAAAATTGTGGAAGTAGTTATAGGTGGATTATTGGGGCAGGAGGCTACCTATTTTTTACAGATGATTTCGGCACAACTTTCTATGATAAAACAGGTGATTTAGCAGAAAAATTGGGAGTAGTAACTGGCACATTTGAAACTTTTCAAATTAGATATTTAGGTAGTCAATAATGTCAAAACTTGCTTTAGAGAGATCTTTAAAGATATATAATAAAAGATTAAAAAGAGATTCATCCGATAATCTTTCTGGTCTGCTTGGAATTGGTATAGATGGTAGACGTTCTGTAGAAGTTCCTGGTAGAAATAGTTATGTTTATGTGAGAATTCGAGGAGTGGAGAGCGAACTCATACAAGCATTTAATGACAGAGTGCCTCCTGTCTATGATTTACCAGTTATTTTAACCAGACAAGGAAATAAGTACAGGATAAAAGAGAGAGATATTGACAGGTATGATGATTGGGGAGGCAATTCTTCATTTGTACCATCTCATGGAAATCAACACTCTCTAGTCCCTGATGTGGGAGGGGGTGGAGACCCTGTATGGGTAGATTCTCGTCAATTTCTTCCATTAGGGGTCACTCCATCAGGTTCTTTCGGGTCTCCTTACGCTAATGTAATGGGATACAACATAAAAACATCTGATGGCTCATGGATTTACGCAGGTAACACAGGCACACCAGATTTACTAATGTACAGACCAGATGACGATACCGCAATAATGGTATTAGTGTACATGGATAAAGACACTGGTAATCCTGGAATTTTAGTTGGGTCTGGAACTTTCTCTAGTAGCTCAATAACTGGCACAAATTCTATTGCCCCATATATACCTACTGGAACATCATCTTCTCAGATTCCTTTAGGTGTGGTACGTTTGGTAAGTGGTACATCATTTATTGGTTGGGATAATATTTATGACCTAAGAGAGTGGCACTCTTCATCCGCTGGGTCTTCTGCTCTTTCTATAAAGGATGAAGGTGTTTTACAAGGTGTAGCTACAACTCTAAACTTTGTCGGAGATCCTGTAGATGTTTCCGTTGTTGGAAGCGAAGCTAGAATATTTATAACTGGTTCTGCTGGTGGTGGAACATCTAATGGTCTAATAGATATTTATGACGATAGCAGTATTATTTTATACTCTGGCACAGCAATATCTTTTGATGAAAATTTAGATGTTTCTGTAACTGGAAGTATTGCTTATGTTCAAGCAAGTGTATACACCCTAAGAAAACTTCAAGCAAATCTAACAATTCCAGACACAGGAAATCTTATCGTTACGGAATATTTTGACTTAGACATTCACACATTGACCCTAGAAGGCGATAGTGTGTTGGAGGTAATAGAATAATGGCAGTATTAATTGTTGTAGAAGAAGGCTCTACCCCTACTACACCCGCATCAACAAAATGGAAGCTCTATCCAAAGTCTGATGGCATATATGCCTTAGACGATGCAGGGGTAGAAACTGGCCCATTTGGTGTTGGGGGTTCTGCTGGAGGTAGTGAAGGTCTCATGTTTTGGGATGAAGGAATTCCTCAAGCTACAGGTACAATATTAAACGTAGTTGGAGCTAATGCGACTCTGTCTGTAAGTGGCACGGTAGCTAATTTAACTGTTACTGGAAGTGCATCTTTACCTACCGCGAAAGTTAAGAAAACTTCTAATCAAAGCACATCTAATACGACGGTGACAACGCTTACATGGGATGCGGAGGATTGGGATACTGACACATTTCACGACAACGTAACAAATAACAGCCGTTTGACCGCTCCCGAAGATGGTAAGTATCTTGTTATTGCAAATATTATATTTGCATCAAATAACACAGGTATCCGCCAAATATTGATTAATTTGAATGGTGCAAATGTTTGGGGAGTCATTTTCCCGAACAACGGGGCAGGGCAAGACCAAACCTTTACATTTTTCCCCATAGAAATGTCCACCAGCGATTATGTAGAATGTCAGGTTTATCAAGCATCTGGAGGGAATCTTGATATTGGATCCACTCAAAGCCGATTTTCTATTGTAAAATTAGCAAATTAGGATATAGATTATGAAAATACCTAACAATTTTGACGGTGCAAAATTCGCAGAGAAATACAATCTCGAAAAGTCACATTTTTGGATAGATGGAAATGGAGAATTTCAATGTCCATCTATCCCGAAACTCAAAGAAAGTGATTTATCTGACTGTATTTTATTACATCTCACAACAGACGAAAAAATACAACAGGCTTATAAAGATGCAGGTATAACGGATAGTGCAAAGATTGAAGCTCTTATAGAAGATAGAGAAGGTAATTCAGAAAAGTTGAATGTCTTACTGGCAAAAAGAGCAGAGATTATTAGTAAAGAAAAATAGCTATTTGACGATGCTTTCGTATTCTTCCAAATATCTTACAGCGTTTCTCAACCGCTCTAGTGTGACCCCCCTAGTAAGTAGACGGTAATTACAGATAAAACAAGCGATACCTCTACAATATTTTCGTTTCTCTTCTGGTAACATTTTCTTGAAACCAGGTACATGCTCATGTTCAATGGCTAATGCCCGTGTACTATTTTTCGGTTTGACTAAACAAACATGACACGCCCCATCATGCTTATTATATAATTCAATATAATCATCTTCTGATAGTCCATACTTTTTTAGCGTGACTTGAGAAGGTAATTTCATTCTACATCCAGTGACCGTAAGATTCTTTACAATAAGTTATCCATTGCATATCATTATCCACCCCTATACTATCTCTATCTAAATTTTGACAAGATTCTAGTAAAGTACCAGTCCCTACAAAAGGGTCAAGAACAGTGTCTCCTTTATTAGTATATATCCTCACTAAACGCTCAATCAGAGACAAAGGCTTTCTCCAAGGATGCCCCTTACGTTCTACTACTCTATCTTCGTATACTCCAGTCATCTGAGACCAATGTAAAAGGTTGTAGATTTCTCCTTGACGGTAAATAAATATCTTTTCTACAAATCTGCCTAATTTTTTGGAATAGTTCTTTGTGCTAGGGGTTTTTATCCAGTAAGCTCTTTCTGTAGGGTCAAATGGATGGTCTTCTGATGCACAGAAAGTAATGATGTTCCCCTTACAAATGCGAATACATTCATCAAGATAAAAAGGCTGACCATATTCAAAATCTGTAATTATATGGTCAACTGCATTATCAGGCTGTTCCCTCATCCACTCCCAGGCATCTGCACACACTAAATCTTTTATCATTTTTGGTTATCCTTAGAATAAAATCCATTTGCTTTATATATTACAGGAACGGAAGTAAAAACTCTCTCTGTCTTCAAATCACATACTGGACAGAGAGGTTTGGTTTCATCACTTATTTTTTTATTATAAGTGAATTGATGTTTACATGATGTACATTTATATGTGTAAAGCATTTTTGTCTCAATGAAATATTGCGAAAAGAGCAAAATCTGGAAAAATTTTCTACGGGTATTTGGCTAAACGTTGAATTGGACTAATTTTGTCCAATTTAGCCTACATCTACTACAGCTAGTTCTAATGCACGAAGAAGGACATCTTTACTTACATCTTCGTAATTTGTTTTCTTGTGATGCTCTAACATATTTGATTTTGTAGGTTCTTCAAAACACTCCAGATACTCTTCCATGCTTTGTTGAACATACCACATCATAATATCATTCATCTTTTACTCCAGATACATCTACAAAGACAACATCATCTTCTTTTTTTGCATTTTCAATAGCTTTAGCGTCATCCTCTGCGGATAATTGATGGCTTTTCAATGCGGTGAAGAAGGGAGCAAAATCAAAACTGTCTCTTTCTTTTACTGCATCATATACATTCACGATTTCTCCAGTTCCGTTTTTCAAAGCAACAGACATGTTTTTGATGGTTGAACCTCCAACCTTTACAAGTTTTAGTTTTACACAATCAAATAAAGCTGTTAGCCCTTTATGAATTCCCTGACCCCCAATCATAAATACCCAAAAATCTGTCTTGCTGATACCTCCACGATTTTTTAGAACCTTACCTTCAAATAACCAACCTTCTCCGAAATGAGCTAACTTATTTGAAGTGCCTAATTTTATCCAAGGATTCTTTGCTTCAATACGGATATGACACATATTTTCTTTCACTACTCCACCAGGGGCAGTATAAACAGCGAACATTGAACGAGTAGCCATCTTCTCATATTTATGATTAGCCATAAAAGAGAATGTTCCTTCATCAGAATATTTCAATGCTCTATTCATTCCACGAGAGAATTGAGCCATTGGAAATGCCCGTCTTCCCATATTTGCGTCTCCAATATCTCCTTCTACTTCTGACACAGGGGCTACCGATGCTACGCTATCTAAAATGGTGATGTAATTATCCTTTACATTCTTTAGAAGCTCTTTGAGAAGGTGTTCATCAGTAAATGCACCATGTTTATCTACTTTAGATGGTTCAACCCACTTCCACTCTCCATCAAATCCCACAGTTTCGCAAATAGCTGCAATAGTCTCCTCCGCTTGTGGTTCTAAGTCTAAACAAGCTATATTTAGAGTTTTCAGCTTCCCTAAAGTTCCCGCTACACTATTTATGAAAGTAGACTTGCCAATAGAAGTTGGCCCGTACACTTCTGTAAGGGTACGACTAGGAAAACCCAATTCCAAATAGTTTCTGCGTAAAGCCAAGTCTAATGAGTAATAACCAGTTTCTGCCCATTCAAAATTAGTATGCGATCCTACGAACTTTACCATATTAATTCTCCTCTAATACACTTACAGAAACAGAAGGCTTCCCCTGCTTTGTGTTAGCATCAATAATTTCTTGTGGAGCTTCACAAGCAACTGCAACTTTCTTCCAAGATGTAGTTACTCTACCTTTAGTGAATTTTGCATATACATCATGTAAAGTAACATTATTTTCTTGTTTCAACACAGCATCTTTAATTGTTTTCTCTGCTTCATCCATACGAGGACGATATTTTCCTTCTGCATCTCTCAGAAGGCACTGCAAATTAAAAATATTAGCTCTCAGATTTATAATCTCTGCTTCCATCTCATCATAGGCTTTTCTATATTCTTCAAACATTTTATTCTCCTTTTAGTCCACTATAGGACTCATACTACCATTCTTCAAACGATTACACATCTTCTCTATCACTCTTTTTTCAATAGGGTCAGTAGTTCCATTAGGAAGTTTCACCTGTCCCCAATAAACTCTCTGTCCTTGATGCCAAACGTACAATTCTCCATCTCTACCTAAGTGAAGGACATAAGAACCTTTTGTAGGCTCTTTACCTTTTATCTTCCGTAAAATCCTACGAATTTCTGTGCCATTGGCAGCATCTACTAATTCTTCCCAATCATCATCATTGATATGGTATCTATCATCTTCTACTACTGCTACGATAGCAATTTGTTCAGAAAGGGGTCTATTTTTTATTTCCTCTAGTAACGTGCCACGTTCATAATGTTCCCACAAATTTATGTACCTTTCGATTGTGAGAGGATTTGCTAATCCATGTAATTGCAAAGACGTTATATAGTCAAAGAAGTTATCTCCCCTTATCTCATCTTGGTTTGTGTCTTTCCACCAAGAACTGTACCCATATAAAACCTTGCACGAAAGGAAAACAGAAAATTGACCTAGCCCGTTCAAAGTCACTAACGCATTATTTACCCCTTCCACATTTCCAGTTTCCTTCAATTCTCGAATGACATCATCAGCAGCAGACTCAAAATCTTTTCGTGTAATGGTCTTTCCATCAATAAGTACTCTAGCGGTCATCATTTCTGTCATAAAACATCCTCTTCAATCAATTTCTTCACAAAGTTCTCTATTGAAAATCTGATCTCTCCCATTCCTCTACTCATGGCAGTGGTAGGGTCTACACTAGCAAAGACAATAGGTGCAGAAAGTTTATTACTTTCTACTTGTAATCCGCTAATCTCGGATACATTATACCCCGTAAAGAATTTCACTACATCTGCTCCAGCTAAAAGAATAGCTTTCTTTCCTCTAGTTTCAGCAAAGAGAGATTTCTTCATTTCCTGGAAACACTCTTCTTTCTTATTAGGAACATGCTGCCACAGATTAGCTATTCTTACTTGACTGAAATCTACTCCTAATCTGAACATTTCATCTTGCAGGATGGATTTAGGAGTAGAGTGAGGCTTAAATCTTGGACGTTTATAGTCTGAATACTCTGTCTTATAAGGTTCATCTCTTATAATGAGGATCTTAGATTCTCTATAACCAGAAGGGAGAACGAGAGTTTTGTTACAGTGTGGGCAATTCATTTATTTTTCCTTTCGTAAATCTTACCATAATTACACAATGTAATTGTTAATTCTGTATGAGAGTTACGCTTTTGCACTCCAATTTTGCCCGAACCCTATATCTGCACGAGCTTTGACACCTGGGTGCATCTTTTCAGCTACAGACACCATACATTCGTCTAGTAACGTCATGGCTCTATCTTTATCTTCTTCTGCAACTTCAATTATCATTTCATCGTGGACAAAGTTTACGATAGGAGAGTGTTCTAAGTCACCCCATTGCTTCACAAACTCCCATCCAGCCATCTTCATAGCGTCACTGGCAGACCCTTGTACAGGAGAATTGCAAGCATTGTTCCTGCTCTTGTAGTCATAAGGATTTAGCCAATACTTTCTGCCCATGATAGTTTCAACATACTCTCTACCATCTCTCATTTCATCAATCCAATCAGCTACTCCATGAAACACTTCAAAGAACTTATTGAGAAGTTTCTCACCTTCATCTTTAGGTATCTGGTTGTTATTGAATAGACCATGTTTCGTCAGACCATAAAATGCGCCCAAAACAACTGGCTTGATGGGGTGACTTCTTCTAGGGTCATCTTTAGTCAATTCCCATCCAAACATAAGACGAGCAGATTCAATGTAAATATCTTTATCGTCATTGAAAATATCTATCATAGTCTGATCTTGTGCTAGATATGCACCACCTCTAGGTTCTTGAGATGACCAATCTCCTACTACTAACACGTTTCCTTCTCCTGCTATAAAGCACTCTCTATATCTAGGGTCAGTGTATTTATTAGGTACGTTTTGTAGATTAGGTTTTGAGCATCCGAAGCGACCAGTTGCAGCTCGAAGAGGATTGAAGTCTGCGTAAATCCTGTTATCTGGCTCTACAGAATTCTCCATAAATCCTCTACCATAAGTAGTTGTCTTAGATTTCAGAGATGATAGTTCAATCAGGTCTAAAATAGTTTCATTAGGGTCTTCCATACCTTCTAATGTCTTTATTGCTGTAGAGTAGTTTCCCTTGGCGGTTTTAGGAAGTTCAATGCCCTGAGAAGCTAATAATTCCCCTACTTGTTTTGCTGACCGTAGATTTATATCATATTTAGATTGCAGAGAAGTTTTCTTTTCCATGTTCTCATCTGCAATTTCATACCACAAATTTTTATTGGCTTTGAAACCTTTCATGGACATAACGGTATTTAGAGCAGGAAGGTCTACTTCTGCCCATAGTTTTAGAGCATTAGGGTCATTCTTTAGAACGTCACGGATTTGATGTTGATAAACGTGCCACGTTGCCACAGGATCGTAGGCACTATACTGCTCCAATTCAGGAGTAAGTTTATCCGCTTTAGCAAAATCCTTCCTGTCTTCTTTAGGAAGGTGCATGTGTAATCTGCGTCTAGTAATGTCAGCTAAAGTAAAGCTGGAATAGAGACCAGACCACATGATGCGGTCTAGTGTGATTACATCCCAAAGTTTATTTATTCTAACTGGAATATGAGCATGTCTACGAAGATGAACAAGATCAAATTTGCAATTTGCGTAAATTTGTGTAGCCTCTGATACATTGTCCATTGCTTCCTGAACATCATCAGGATTGGTTACGAAATACACATCCTCACCATTGAAGCAGAAAGTCACACACGCTAAAAATCCATTTGGTGAGCCATCAGTGAGTACAGGACGATGAAGTCTATCCTTATCCATCAAAAACCATTCTGTATCAATTGCACATTTTTCTTTGCTACTGAGTACAGGAGGGATTTCATGTATGATTTTTATGGGCAGGTCTCTAATTGATTTCATAATAATTCAGGATTCTCGTAGATATTTCCGACAACTTCAAGGCTATGTCCATATACTCTGAGATAGTCGCCAGATGCAGGTAAAGCAAACCTTGAATCTGTATTCTTTACTGTAAATACACCTTTATGGAAAACGATCTCTTTG
>Ga0209249_1001737_pt1 | contig 19647 bp, 17 predicted proteins | sample SaaInlV_200m_DNA_4_FD_184653 | JGI IMG/M metagenome (GOLD analysis project Ga0209249, IMG submission 184653) | Marine microbial communities from expanding oxygen minimum zones in the Saanich Inlet - SI037_S3LV_200m_DNA (SPAdes) (version 2) | ecosystem: Environmental > Aquatic > Marine >...
AAAGTTATCAAGGGAGCGATATAAAATGGGAAACTATCTACGCATGGTCATTGTGTTGTCGGTAATTACGCTCTTTAGTGGATTGGCCCTAGGTGGACTGAACGAACTGACCTACGAGAGAGCTCAGAACAACATCCTGAAGTTCAAAAAAATCCCTGCGGTGGCCACTATTTATGAAGTCATCGAGGGTAAATTAACAACGGAAAAACGTAGTCTGTTAGAAGAGGAGCTTCTGAGCGAGAAAAAGTTTGTTGATGTCGGGGAAGAGGAGCCGGTTCTGATGTTTGTGATCAAAAAGGAGAACAAACCCTATGCGGTTACCTTTGAGCGTTTCGGTCAGGGATTCGGCGGTGCTTTGGGTGTGATGGTGGGCTACGAGCTTGATAGCGGTAAATTGGTAGGAATCGGCATCACCACCTTGGCAGAAACACCGGGCGTCGGCACACGGGTGACAGAGACAGGCTTTACACAGCAGTTTCAGAGGATGCCAGCAAATGCCATCTTTAAAGTCAAGAAGGATGGCGGTCACATTGATGCCATTGCCGGCGCAACAGTTTCCAGTCGTGCAGTTGCAACTGCAGTGGCTGCAGCCAAAACGTTTTATAATCAACATCAAGACACAATCGCAACGGCTCTGAACCGCTAACATCAAGGATGAATTATGAGTGCTATTGTTAAGGAATTTACAAAAGGATTATGGAGTGAAATACCTCCTTTTCGTCTGGTTCTGGGGCTTTGTCCCATTCTGGCGGTGACCACTACCATGGAAAATGGTTTGGGGATGGGACTCTCAGCCACCTTTGTACTGGTTTGCTCAAACATGCTCATCTCTGCCTTGCGTAATATCATACCCAACGAGGTTCGGGTAGCCTGCTATGTGGTAGTGATCGCCACGTTTGTGGTCTGTGTCGAGATGATAACCAAAGCTTATTTCTTTTCACTTTCTGAAAGTCTGGGATTGTTTATACCCTTAATCGTGGTGAACTGTATCATTTTGGGACGCGCCGAAGCCTTTGCCCGGAAGAATGGCGTCATCGCCTCTTTTGCAGACGGCTTGGGAATGGGTCTGGGATTCACCCTGTCACTGACTGTGATCGGTGCAATACGAGAAATTTTCGGAGCAGGAAAACTGGAATTGCTATTCGGAGATCTGGTCTTTATCAACGAGCCGTTTAACTTTCTCCAGCAGGCTCCCGGCGCATTTGTGGTACTGGGACTGATGCTTGCTTTCATGAACATTCTTGGCAGGTCTGCCAACTAACAGGGAGCATGGGAGAATGGAACACTATTTTGAACTGATCATCGCAGCCATCTTTATCAATAATATCCTGTTAGCAAAATTTCTGGGAAACTGTCCTTTTCTCGGAGTTTCCAAAAAGATGGATACGGCTATTGGAATGTCAGCAGCTGTCGTGTTTGTGCTGACACTGGCCGGAACGATAACCTGGGTTGTCAACCGCTATCTGCTGGTGCCTTATGATGTGGAATATATCCAGACACTGGCGTTTATTCTGGTCATTGCCACCCTGGTGCAATTTGTTGAACTGTTTTTACGCAAGGCGATTCCGGTGCTGTACAAATCACTGGGGATCTTCCTGCCTCTGATTACAACCAATTGTGCCGTTTTGGGTGCCGCCATCATTAACATTCAGGAAGATTTCAACCTGTTGGAGACCATAGTATTTTCCATAGCCTCTGCTGTGGGTTTCGGTCTGGCCCTGGTCCTGTTTGCCGGTATCCGGGAACGGTTTGAAACCACTCGCATTCCCCAGGCTCTGGAAGGGACTGGGATCGGCCTGGTAACAGCTGGCTTGATGGCACTATCGTTTTTTGCTTTTAAAGGAATGGTCTAATAAATTTGTAAAAATTCAGGTTAAAGACTGAAGACTATAGGCCGAAGGTCCAACAAACACGAATCGAAATAGGCGTAGGCCTTCAGCCTTTCTTTGGCTGAATCGTTATTAAACGTTAATAAAGGGTTAGAGAATGCTGATACCTTCAATCGTTATGCTGAGCGTCGGGTTATGTGCAGCAGGTGTACTGGCTGTGGCTGCCAAGGTATTCCATGTGGATATCGATCCCCGAATAACCGAAGTGGAAGATACGCTTCCCGGAGCGAACTGTGGTGGTTGTGGATACACCGGATGTTCAGCGTGTGCTGAAGCCATCGTCCTCAATCTGGCTCCGGTGAATGCGTGTATTGCTGGTGGGGATGGTGTGACTGCGGCTGTTGCCAAAGTCATGGGAGGCGAAGTTGGATTTGTGGAGCCGAAAATTGCGACCCATTATTGTGAAGGCGGTGACCGCGCGGTTTCAAAATACCACTATGAAGGCGCCAGGGATTGCCGCGCCATGGCTGCCTTGCACGGTGGAGATCTGGTGTGTAAAGATGGCTGCCTGGGTTTGGGAACCTGCGTCACTGAATGTCCGTTCGATGCTTTAAAGATGGGACCCGATGGAATTCCGGTTGTCGTCCCTCACAAATGTGTGGGATGTGGTACCTGTGAACGGGTATGCCCTACTGCTGTGATCGCGATCTACAGTGAGACTGAACGGCTGTTTCAGTTCAACAATGAGGACGAGTGCCTCGCTCCCTGTAAACAACTCTGCCCAGCACAGATCGATATTCCCGGGTATGTCAAACTGGCTGCCGAAGGCAGATATGTGGATGCTGTGGAACTGATTAAAGAACGCAACCCCCTGCCTCTGATCTGCGGCCGGGTGTGCCCGGCACCCTGCGAAGCTGGATGTCGACGCTCTGCCATCGAGGATGAACCGGTACACCACAATTATATCAAACGCTTTTTGGCAGACTGGGATATGGACCTGCCTAAGCATGATCTGCCCCAAATCCTACCGGATACCGGCAAGGAAGTAGCCATTATCGGTGGAGGCCCCTGTGGTCTGTCTGCCGCCTATTATCTGCGCCGTCACGGTCACTCAGTCACGATCTACGACGCCAAACCGGCACTGGGTGGAATGTTGCGCTACGGTATCCCCGAATATCGACTTCCCAAAAAGACCCTTGATTTTGAGATCCAAAGCATTTTTGATATCGGGGTGGAGGTTGTTTATAACGCTGATTTCGGTACCAACCTGAGCATCGAAGCCCTGGAAAAAGACCATGATGCGATTCTGATGGCGATGGGTGCCTGGGATAACACCTCTTTGCGTCTTGACGGGGAGGATCTGGAAGGTGTCTGGAAAGGAACGGAATTTTTAGAAAAACGGGAACTGGGTATTAACATCGACATGACAGACAAGAACGTCGTGGTGGTCGGTGGCGGTAATACAGCCATGGATGCCTGCCGGACTGCTCTCCGACAAGGTGCGGCGGAAGTCACCCTGCTCTATCGTCGAACCCGGAAGGAGATGCCGGCGAACGCAGTCGAAATTGTCGCTGCTGAAGATGAAGGTGTAGTGTACAAGTTTCTGGCCGCGCCGACCCGGCTGGTGGGAAATGAACAAGGAGTTGTCAAACAGATTGAATATCTGACCATGGAACTGGGAGAGCCGGATGACTCTGGCAGACGACGTCCCGTGCCTATTGAAGGCTCTGAAACCTTGATGGATGTGGATGTGATCATCTCAGCCATCGGTCAGAAGCCTCTGATCAATTGGTATTCAGATGACCTCAAGGAGCGCGGTCTCAGGTTGACCCGGTGGAATACCATCGAAGCCGATGATGAGACTCTGCAATCGGATATTCCCCACATCTTTACCGGGGGAGATATCTGGAGTGGCCCGGCCTTGTTGATCGATGCGGTTGGAACAGGGCGGCGGGCAGCATATTCCATACACTGTTTTTTGAATGATCAGGAACTCGTTTTCCCAACGGGAACCTTCAAAGGTCCTCAGAAAGTGGCGACCTCCGCAATCGTTCCGGTGAACGGGGTTATTAAGAGAGATAAAGTACCGCAACCTGAACTGCCGGTAGCTGAGCGGATAAAAACCTACGATGAGGTTGATCTGGTTCTCAGCCAGGAACTTATGCTGGTTGAGTCCGAACGTTGTCTGCGTTGTGGGACACTGTGCTATTCAACCGATGTCCAGAAGGTATCTGCAGCCAAAGCACCCGGTGCACGCAGTAAACTTGCAGAGCTGTTGACCGTATCGCCGATGTAGCGGTTTGGTTTCGAACCTGAATTTATCGAGGTCCGGGATCCCGACACTGAAGGGAACTCGACCAGGATTGTTGACTTCAACCAAAGGAAATTGCATTGAAAGGTAAACGAATCAAAGCCGAAATTCTGATCGGCATCGCATTGCTGTTAATTGTGTCCGGCGCTGCCGGGATGATGATGCACCCTGACAGAGAGGCGGACAGTGTTCTGCAAAACCGTTTTGGAGATGTGACCTGGAATCACGAGATCCATGCCCGGATGAAAGACATTTCGAACTGTACGACCTGCCATCATACTGAAAAACAGGGAGAAATGAACCCCAGGCCGTGCAGCGACTGCCATAAGCCGGGAGCAGACAGGGCCGATATCTTAACGGCAGATCTGTTTCTACCGAAAGAGCTGGTCAAATACGAAGGCGAAAATGGTCCACCTGCCAGGCAGAGTTCACACAGCTCCTGTGTTGGCTGTCATGAGGCGATGAAACAGGGACCGACTGAATGTCGTGACTGCCATGGTCAGACATTTACCGGTAGTTTTGGTCAGGTACAGTGGGACCATACGACCCACGCTCGCCGCCTGGATATGAACGACACGCCGGGGTTGGATGACAATTGTATCTCTTGTCACCACAAGGACAGTGAGGCCAAAACAGATGGAGAGTTCAGGCCCTGCAGTACCTGCCATGAACCTGCCGCCCAGAAGTCTCTGCCGATTGCCACCGGTATTAAAAAGCATGAAAAAGCAAAACATGGTGAGTGCCAGAGCTGCCACGTGGAGTTTAATCCTGAAGACAAGAATCAGGTCTGTACCGATTGTCACAAAGGGATGATGGTGGATAAGGAGAAAACGCGGCCCAGCCTGGAACAGGCGGTCCATGACTCCTGCAGCAGCTGCCACAATAACGAATACAAGGAGTTGCAACCTTCCATGCCGGCGAAATGTACCGATTGCCATAAACCGGATCCGTCATTTATTCAACTGTCGGAAAAGGAGGCTATTGTCTGGGACCATAAACGTCATGCCGAATACAGCAATGATGAAACAACCTGTGTGACCTGCCATCACCAGGACCTGGAAGATGGACCCAAACTCGCTTGTGACAGCTGCCATGGCAGTGGTAACTACCGGAACCCCTCATATGAAGCGGCCCTGGAGAAACAATGTGTCGACTGCCATAAAGAGAAGCGAGTGGGACTGACCTCCTGGGATAGCCTGAAATCGGATCGACATAAGATCCCCGGATACCTGAAAGTTGAAGATGAGAACGGAATGTTCTGGTGGGACCACCGGTTTCATGCAGTGGACATATCACTGACCTGCCAGAACTGTCATCACAATACGATTCAAGAGGATGGTGAGTATGCGACCGCCCTGCATGTTGGCAAAGACTGGTCTGATGCCAACGGTGGTATCCAGAGTTGCACCAACTGCCATGGGCCAGATGGACCGGTCAAGGGCAGTGTCGCCGAATACACTGAAGCCAAGAGTTCAGATAAGGCTGTGGAAAAGGTGTGTACAAAATGCCATCAGGAACTTAAAGCAGGACCCCAGGAATGGGCGGAGTTTTTTGTCACGCAACCATACATAAAGGGTCGGCTTAAAAATTAGTCAAGTGTTTCCCATTAATGTTAAGGAAACACGTTGCTTGCGCCTTCTGTTTGCCAATAGATTTGGGGAGCTTATTTTTAAACGATCCCTAGGCCGTAAAATCACTGTTATCAAGAGGAATATAGAAAGATGAGTGGTGTGCAGAACAATGATCCATCAAAAATGAAAGGCATGCTCACCGATGTCACAAAATGCATCGGTTGCGAACGGTGTGTAGAAGCGTGCGTGCGAAAAAACAAACTGCCCCGGGACTTCCTGGCGCACTTTACAGGCAAGGACGGTCTCTCCGGAAACCGGTTTACCTCTATTGTCAAAACCCCTGGTCCGGTGAAGGGAAAACCCAGGTCTGTGCGGAGACACTGCATGCACTGCCTGGAGCCGGCGTGCGCTGCAGCCTGCCTGGTGGGAGCATTCACTAAGTCAGCAGATGGTGCGGTTGTCTATGATGATTCCAAATGCATCGGCTGTCGTTACTGTATGTTGGCGTGTGCTTTCTCCATTCCACGCTATCAATACGACAAACCCCTGCCCTACATTCGGAAATGTCGCATGGATGAGCGTTGCCGAGTAAAAGGCGGACTGACAGCCTGTACCTCGGCCTGCCCCACTGGAGCGACCATATTCGGTCCAAGGGAGGAGTTGATTAAGGAAGCCAGGCGACGAATCGCAGCTGAACCCGGCAAATATATTGACCATATTTTCGGCGAAACAGAGTTTGGCGGAACATCAGGGCTTTATATTTCAGATGTGCCCATTGACGATGTCATCAAAATGCCAAGTAAAGATAAATTTAAAAAATGGCGCGTCTCACGCCTCGAAACAGAATCAATCCCGTCCATGATAGAACCGTGGGTGTGGGTGACCCCGGCCCAGTTTGTCGCAGTTTCTGCCGGCCTGGCCGGTGTGTGGGCGATTAAACGTCGGAACAAGCTGATGAATCCGCCGCCGGACGAGTCAGATGAACATGCAACAGAAGACAACTCAAAAGGGGGCAACCATGATGCATAACAGAAGTGCCTTGACGTGGCTTAAAGATGGGTTGTGGGCCCTGTTTCTCGCAGGAATGGTAGTGGGTGTCGGCCGCTTTGTTTTTGGATTGGGAGCTGCTACTAACATGATGGATCTGCTACCCTGGGGATTCTGGAAAGTATTTAATATGGTCGCTGGCGCCGCCCTGGCAACCAGTGGCTTTGTGGTAGCGGCCATTATTTACATTTTCCAGCTGGATAAGTTTCGCCCTGTGGCGCGGTTCTCCATTCTGGTCGGATTTCTGGGGTATGGAACCAGTTTGATGGCCCTGCTGTTCGATATAGGATTGCCCCATCGAGGCTGGCATCCGTTCTTCATGTGGAATCCGCACTCCTTTCTCTTTGAAGTATTCTGGTGTGTGTCGATCTACTGGAGTATTACGGCCTTTGAACTGTTGCCGATCATCACCGAGCGGTTTCCCTTTCCGAAGGTGACCCATTTCATCCATGAAATCATGCTGCCCTTCGTCATTCTGGGGGTTACGCTCTCAACGATGCATCACAGTTCTCTGGGATCGCTCTTCATGTTGTCCCCCACACGCCTCTACCCGTTGTGGTACAGCTTGTGGATTCCACCGGAATTCTTCATTTCAGCCATGGGAGCCGGTCTGTCGGTGATCACGTTGCTGATGATGGGGATCTCAAAGCTTTACAAGCGCAAGCGGAATATGGGTGTGTTGACGGCTTTGGTGAAAGGGTCAGCGGCCTTTCTGGCTTTGTACCTGATCATTAAGGTGGCGGACTTTACCGTCAATGAGAAATGGAATTTTGTCTTCGGACCTGACATCACGTGGGAAACATACCTCTTCTGGGTGGAAATCAGTCTGCAGGCCATAATCCCGATCGTTGTTTTTGTGACTCCAGTCCTGCGCAACAGTAAATGGGGTTTACTGGCAGGAACCCTGTCAGCTGCGGCAGGTATTATCATGCACCGCTTGAATACCGGGATCGTCGGTTACTTTCGGACTGCAGAAACGATATATATCCCCAATATCAGTGAGCTGCTGCTGAGCTTCGGTATTCTGGCCGGTGCTGGACTGCTGTTTCTGCTGTTGGTAGAACGCTTTTATGTATTTGATGAGCCAGAGGAGCACGCCGACGGACATGGAAGTGATGCGACCATCTGGACCCGTGAAGAAGCGCTGGCTGTGTTTGCCGGACCTCGTGCCAAACGGATGCTTTTGATTGCGCTGGTGGTGATTCCCCTGAGCATCGGGCTCTTGAGGGATCAGGCGACTGGCCCCTTCAAACCGATTTCACAACCAATTGCCAACAGTGTGATTGGGGTGGACGTCATGCGCACGACCCTGCGGATTGATGGTAATCGCAATGGAGAGTATGTCGACTTCACCCATGATAAACATCAGCTGGCCTTAATGAAGGATCAATCCCTTAAAAAAGAGGAAACCTGCCAGGAGTGTCACCATTTGAATCTACCCCAGGACAATAACACGAACTGCCGCAGCTGTCATGCGGACCTGGACTTGGATACCGGCATGTTTAAACCGGAAAACCATAAAGGTCGGTTTGAATCTGCTGCTGCCTTTGAGCAGTTCATGGAATTGGACCTGACGGACGGTCAGAAAAATCTGGAAGCCTGTCAGAATTGTCACAAGGACAATATGCGTGGTTTGACGACCTATGCTGATAAAGGTTTCAGCCACATGGCCCCGGGATTCAAGGATGCCATGCACGGCTCATGTCAGACGTGTCATCGCCAGCGAGAAACGGATCCGACCAATCCCGTCAGCGACGGCAATTGTCTGTTTTGCCACAAAACGGAAAACTTCCCGGCAATGGAAGTTGCCCGTCAGTAGCAGCCTGTCTGGAAGCCGATTAGACTGCTATTCGGCTTCCCCATTATCCCACTAATTTTCTCATATCTTCTCACGGCAACCGTTTTTGAAAACGGATAACGCCACAAATGGAAACGATCGTGTTTATTACGGGTTGGAGCTGGTTTTCCGTATCTTAAAATCAGATTTTTCTTTAAACTGTCAAATCAAATGTTAAAATTTAAAGGAAAAAATGTCTCACCCAAAAAAAACAAATGTCGCTCAAGTCTCAGTCATAAAAAAGGTGTCCCATGTTAGTTTATTCGCTACATCTTTGGTATCGGAGGGATATCTAAAGGAAGGACATAAAGTACTTTCTTTGGCGTCGGGGATAGGAATTGACGAGGCTTATTTTGCAGAGCAAGCCAAGGCCGATGTGCTGGGAACTGATATTGAGGATGAGCTGCTGAGTGAGGCCAAGATCAAAGAAGGACCCCGCTTGCGGTACATGATTGTGGATGTAACCAAACCGTTTGAATTTTCTCAAAGCTTTGACGTTGTTTATGCCAGAAACCTTCTACACTATTTTAACGGTATTGAGCAACAACGAGTAGTTGAAAGCATTCGGGACGTTTTGTTGCCGGGTGGTTATTTTTTTTTCCAGCTTAAATCTAAAGATGACTATTTGTATACCAACCCGGACATTAAAAAAATACAACAGTCGGACGGATTAACCTTTTTCCCGGATGTGGGATTTAGCCGCAATCATCTGAGTCAAGAGGAAGTGCGGAGATTATTGCGCAAGAACGGTTTCGGAATTTTAAGATTGGAGACCAGTCAAGAGACTCTGTACAACGATACTCATCCTTCCAACCTTATTTCAGTAATTGCCCAAAAAGGAGAGTTATAACCAGCAAAAACCTAACCGGACATTGCTGAAAAAGACCGGACATTTTGCTGACAGAATGCCAAGTCAACGTGTTTCCTTTACATCAATGGGAAACACTTGAGCAACGTGTTGCTTTAACACCATCAACGCGATTCCTTGACGTTAATGGGAATCACTTGAATGAGAAACACTCGAGTAATTTTTGAGCCGGCCCTAAGTAATCAATTCCCTTTTACGCACCTGGAAGAGCCTTATCTTTACTGTTGTGACATCTCCGACTCAAAGGCTGCCTTGGCTGCCTCCTGTTCCTGGGACGGCGTGTCCCTGTCACGCCACAATGGGACCATTGAAAAACCCGAATAGTCACTATTACAAAAGTAGAAAAAAGGGAGAACAAGACGATTGGAGAACTAATTAGGAGAATCGAAATAAAATATGAATGGAAAAGGGCTTTTGCCAGAAATTCTGGCCGACGACCTGGGCTTCACCGATACTCAGCCCTACGGCAGTGAGATCCCAACCCCCAATACCTACGAATGGCTGGCTCGGCTCTGGAATCTCAGGATCGATAAATGCCCCGCCGAGCAGGCCTGGACCTGGCCGGAAGCAGACTACTTGGGACCCTCACTGGCGCGCATTGCTCGGGACTACCTGCCCTACCTGCACCAGAATGCGCTGGCAAACCAGGACGGGAAGAAAACCTTTGATTATCAGGCTGCAACCCTTGAAATTCGCAATACCGTCACTACCACCTACCGGGTCTGGCCGACCGCTTCCGACTGCCCCTGGCCGACCGCTTCCGACTGCCCCTGGCCGACCGCTTCCGACTGCCCCTGGCCCCAAAGCATCAAGTCCTTTTAAACAGTCACTGAAGATCAAGTTACTGGGGCAACCGCGAAACTGAGAGGTTAGGGACGCCTTTGGAGAGGTTAGGAACAATATAGAATGTCCCTCTATTTTCTAAAGTAGTCTCTGTTTGACAAACCGGTAAAAGTATTACTATTATAGACTAAAGTAATAATTTATTGGAGGTTCAAATGAAATCATATGCAATTACTCCTAAAGGTCAGGTCACAATCCCTGTATCTCTGCGAGAAGAACTAAAGCTGAAGCCTGGTGATAAAGTTATTTATGAAAAATCATCAGGGGGGATCCTGCTCAAACCAGCTAAAAAAAACATGTTGGATGATTTCGGTTTCATGAAAAATATCGATTCTCAGAAAGCCAATATAAATGACATCCGAAAGGCAGTTAGAAATAAAATTGCCAGAAAAAGGTCTTAGAATGATGAAGATCTTTTTCGATACAAATTTTCTTCTACGATATTATCTGAACGATGTTCCTGCTCAAGCAGAAAAAGCAAAATCATTGGTTGAGGCAGCAATCAATGGTGATCTTGAGCTGATCACCGATTTGGTTGTAATTTGCGAAATGGTTTGGGTCATGGATTCATTTTACGAGCTTGATCGAAGGAGAATCGTCGAAAAAATTAGCAATCTTTACCAGACTCCCGGTATAAAAGTTATCAATGGGGATGTCCTTCCAGATGCTCTTGCTTCGTACCTTGAGAAAAATGTGGACTTTACGGATGCCGTGATCGGAACGAGTGCAATCAGTAACAACATAAAGTACATAGCCTCATTTGATAAAAAACACATGAATCGTTGGATGGATTCCGGGTTGGAGAGAATAGAATCAACCGAAGATCTGAAACACTAAACATCAAGCCCATAAAAACGGTTTTCCAATAAGTCCAACTGACTACCAACCCTCCCCGCAACTCCTTGCAAACATTGACCTGGGGATTTCTCCACCATCGGACTGGGGATTTCCAGCGGACTTCTGCCATGCCTTTCAGCATTGGTGCTTCTTCTCGCAGCGGTGTCATTTCAACGGGTAGGATTCGGTATTATTCTGGTTACCGCTTTCAGCATCGGCATGACCGCTGTTTTGATGGCGGTGGGTCTGCTTTTGGTTAAGGGAAGCCGACTGATCAGCGGAACAACTCAGGCGGCCAAACTTAGCAGGTACTTGCCGATTGCAAGCGCCTTGATAATTTTGTGCCTTGACCCGATTCTCACTTTTGATTCTAATGTGAATATAAGTGGGTGAAGATCCGGTCTGTCTTGTCATATTTTATGATTTTTTCAATTTCGGTCAGAAATGGGTTGATTATTGTGACTCCATCCAGAACTTGCTCATGTTTTCAGAATGCAATCATTCTCATGTCGTTTAAACATCTCGGAAACGCGGTTTATTGAGTTCAGTGAGAATCACTTGAGTGTGGATTGAAGGAAACCATTAGTTTGGGAAATTGATGACCAGCCAGTTAAAAAGGAAATTATCGGCAATCTTCTTTCCATAGATAATGCTCTGAATTTTAAGGGAGCGCGTATTGATGTTATCCCGCTTGAAGATGGCCCTAAACACTGATGACTTTGTTGTATGGACTTCAAAGGAAAACATGGGTTATTTTTATAGTTTTCTGCGGTAGGCTATTTGAACCAGCGTTTCGCTGACCTCTCTTTCCCAGCCCAGTTGAGATCTGGCCGGTCGATCACTATTCACTTTGATGAGTTCTGCCAGGAGTAGCTGTTTATCACCTATTCCGATGCGATAGGCCAGCGTATAAGCAGAACCTTTTTCAGAATTGTCGTCATTTGCATAATTATGATCATGATCGATAATATCGAATTGTTCATATCGAATAGTCACAATTTGTGAGCTAATGGATTTGCTGAGCAGTAGAAACCAGCTGGTATAGTCCGCATAAACGCCATACAGTTCATCAAACATCAACGTATCGCCAGTCAGATATTGACTGACCAGGGTTAATTCCCACGGCAACCAGGTTTCGAGACCCACTCCTTGAAACCTGGTGCGCCAGGCATACTGTCTGCCATCAAATTCTTTTATATCCGCAAAATTGTCATAACGCAGAATCCGCACCCGGCCATATTCAGGGCTTTCGAATTCAAGTGCAGCGTATCCACCGAGCCGACCATCAAGTTCATGAAAAGGCTCAACCCAGCGGACCTGATTTTCAAATATCCCTCCCTCTTCAATGGCCGGTAAGGCAGCTAAAGGCAGTCGATCAGTTAATCCTGTTTCCCGATCATGCAGCGCCCAACCTCTCCAGACAAGCAGGCTTCCTGCGGGATCATTGGCTCCGAATGCAGATGCCCAGAAACGCCAGATTGAATTCTCCCCGTGAAGTGTCAGACGGGTTTCAAGGCCGAGAGTCCGAATCTCCTCCCCGATCCAGGTATTAATAGCTGAGTTGGAAAGGGTATAGGTGTTCGTCCAGGCCAGACCTTCATTTTCATAGGAAACAGGGGGGAAAAAGGCACCTGCTCGGACCTCAAGCCACAAAGAAGAAGTCGAGACCGGCTTGAAGGACACAAAACCTTCCACCATGTCGATGGACTGTTTTTGTTCCGGATCTGATTTCAGATGGACATAGGCTGACCACGACCAATCTATTTCTGTTCTGAGAATTACAGAGGCTTCAGCAAGATTCAAACTGGTCTGCTGTTCCTGTAAATTTTGACTCAGCTCACCACCATAAAGCGTCTTTCCAAGTCCCCCATCAAGCCACCCCGGAGTTTTATCAGTTTGAACCAAACGTCCGTCCAGAAGACCATCCCAATGAAAATCTGAATTACTGTCTGCTGCTTGAAGACCACCTACCTGAAACAATCCAACCAGAAGAAGCAAATATAGATTTTTCATCTGCTATTTACCAAAAAAGGATTAGAGAACCAATCATCTGAATCAGTAGAAGTGATCACTGCGATGTTATGTATACCCTGCAATGAAGTCTGTTTTGTTCGGTATCACAGTTGTTTATACACATTCTTCTGTTGCTTTGTCATCTCATTCAATCCCCAGCGAGATGATCGCACCCAATCAAGCAGATCCTTTGAAGTCAATGGTTTAGAGAACAAATAGCCCTGTCCCATATCGCACCCAAAGTTCTGCAGCAACTCTAATGATTCTTGATCTTCTATACCCTCAGCGATGACTTTCAGCCCCAGGTTATGCCCCATCTCGATGGTTGAACGCACAATAATCTCATCTTCCCGATTCCTGGACAAATCGGTGACAAATGATTTGTCGATTTTTAATTCATCGATAGGCAATTGCTTTATGTAAGCCATGGAAGAATATCCGGTTCCAAAATCGTCGATTGACAGTGAAAATCCCTTATCGTGCAACCCATGTAGGACGCTGAGTGAAAACTCGGGATCTTCCATCACGGCACTTTCTGTTATTTCCAGAACCAGACAATCAACATCTAATCCCTGTTCGGACAGCAGTCTCTCGAGCTCGCCAGGTAAATGTCGGTTCAAAAGATCACGAACCGACAGATTAACAGCGATTTTCAGAGGGAATCCTGATTTCTGCCAGCTGGCACATCTTTCGATGGCTGTCTTAAGTACATACTCAGTCAATTTCTGGATCGTTCCAGTTTGTTCTGCCTGGGGAATAAAATCATCGGGAGACATAAAACCATATTGTGGATGATTCCAACGGATCAACGCTTCCACATGAGATATTTGTGAACTCTGCAGGTTGATTTTTGGTTGGAAATACAGCTCTAACTCACCTTTTCCGATCCCCTCTCGCAATTCCCCCATCAATGAAAGTAATTCAGATCGATAGGGATCTTTTTCCGTATCATAAAAGGCGAATCTGTTGTGAGCAGATCGACGCGCTTCTGCCATGGCAACCTCAGCATGCTGCATCAGCGTTCTCACAGCCGTTCCATGAAAGGGATAGATCGCTATTCCAAGATGAACTGTCACATCGATATTCATTAAATCGATGCTAAATGGCACTTCAAAAGAGTCAATGATCTGTCTGATAATCACATCCAGCTCAGCCTGGGGTATCGATGGTAATATGAGGATATATTCATCGCTGGCCAGGCGCGAAATCACATCTGTCTGTGAAAATTGCTTTTGAAGTCGGTTACCGATCAACTGAATCAAGCTGTCACCCACCCGATGCCCCAGGGTATTGTTAATGTCACTGAAGCGATCCACTCCGATCAGAATAATGTTGATGACCTGCGTCCCTTTTTCTGCAACCTGAATTGCCGCTTTCAGCTGTGATTCGTACTTTATTCGATTTGGCAGACCCGTCAAGGTATCATGATGGGCCTGAAACAGGATTTTTTCTTCCCGTTCCTTAATCCCGGCCATCATGTGATTAAAAACCTCTGCCAGCTGGCCCAATTCGTCCTGCTGAACCAGCTTCACTTCTTCGGCGTAATTACCGTTTTGGATGCGTTGAGCTGCCTTTGACAATACATGCACCGGTTTTGTCACACTTCTGGCAATCAGAACACCACCAAACAATGATAATGACAAGCTGATCACAGCCAGGGCGAGTAAGCCAAATAGCATAGGTTGAAACGGTTTCAGGGCCTCATCAAGATCATGCTTTAATATTGCAGCAATCGGGTCACTTTCTGTGGGGGCATCCAGTAGTCTGGCCACTGCAATATACGGTTTGCCTTTGATATTAATTTCCAGCGGCCGGTTCCAAAGAAGCCTCGTTTCCTGCAATATCGATATCAAGCTGGGCTTAATGCTCGGGTTTAAAGTTGATGCCGGCACAAACCACTGTTTCGAAGCGTTTCGAAAAGCGAAACTAACATCCAGATCGATTGATGAGCGGGCCTTGATCTCAGCGACCAGACGATCATCCACAGTTTTCCCTATGCCAATCCAGCCAATGGGAACAGGGGCCAGGACCGGCACCACCACAAACTCATATATTGTATTATCCAAAACCAGCATTGAAACCGCCTGATCATTTTCTTCTGCCTTAATCATCACATCTGCATAGGGAAAAGGCCGGCTCTCAATTTTCCGGTTTTGGGTATCGACGATAATCTCATCTTCCATGGAAATTAGAAGCATACGATCCGCATCGATGCGCCTGGTTAAATTTTCCAGAGCAGATAGGATTGTCAGCTTACTGTCAGTTCCAACGGCTTCCCGAAATCCAAAATCAGCCGCTAAAACATGAGCTTCCCGGGCCAGAATTCTAACACGGTCTTCCAACTGCAAATGAATTGAGCGACTGGCCTTTAACAATTGGGTTTCAATTTGAGAACTGACATTACGGCGGGTGATAGAATAGACGGCAACAAAGGTAACAATCTGGACGAATGTCACCAGAACTGCAAAAAATAAAATTAATTTAAACTGGAAACTTTTGTTTATAAAAAAGCCCATGCAGCCTTCTAATATTTGCGGTGCTTTCGAATCCGTTTTCGCTTCAACGCTATCGTGAAGTTCAGTTCCGAAATTTTTCCTGGCTTGATCTCTATTTGGCGTTGGTATTTTTGCACCTTTCCTTTCAATCTGGGATGCCAGATCTGAACCAGATATTTTCCAATGGGCACGTCCTTCAATCGAAATCGACCATGCACATCCGATTTATCAAAATACGGCGTATCAACCACATATATGTATCCTAACATCCAGTCATGTATATTACATCCGACAGCAACGACGCCGATTTTATCAAAAGTTACTCTGTTTTCCGGCATTCCGGCATACAGCTTAATTTCAAACCGTTTACTTTTAGAGAATGAATAAACATGATGACGGATATCATCACTGTTGGGAAACGAAACACTGGATCCCTTCCGCACCACCAGGACATGAGGCTGAAACTGGCTGTTGACCTGATCCATTATTTCAGTTTTGTTCATACCAGACCCTGCCATCATTTTTCCATTTTCACCGGTGCCGGTGAGACTGATGACAGCATCGTTGATCGGCTTATTCCCACTGTCGACAACAATACCTGTAATCTCGGCTCCATAGCATAATCCAGCCAGCACTATAAAACCTAAAACCAGCAGGCCAATCTTCATCAATTTATTTTCACGAATCCGTTTCAACCTCACACCTACCTCCTATTTATACGACATCACCCATCCAAAATCGATCTTTTTGACATACAGGGTATCAAGCTTATTTCATAACGCCAATTAAAACCTTTTATTGTCTGATTATTTGGTGAAGGTCTTGGCCACCAGGGAGGCCGCTGCTATCACGATCCTGCCTGCGGATCTATTAAAGCGCCGGGAGCTTCAGCCGGTTCGAATCAGATAAAAGTCGCCAACACCTGTATGTCGTCAAATCAAATGAGACGTTTTAACAAAAAAACTAAGAGTGGAGAGGCTTTTAACTGATTTTCGGGTGTAGATATATTGTTAATGCGGGATTCGGGCGGAAATAGTATTTTGACCATACTGGCGAACGAAAGCACTGCTGATCACAGATAAAATCCTTAAAGAAACCGGTGCTATTAATCCCGTTTTAGAAGCTCTTGCTGAGGTTGGCCTAGATTTCGTGATTTTTGTTGAGGTCAATTCTAAGCCGACCCTAAAAACATGTGGAAGACAGTTTGACTTTGTTAAAAAGTGAAAGATGCGATATACTAAATAGTCGCGAGGGGGGGGTAGCGCCATTGATGCAACTAAGGAATAGTGGCTGTTTATTCCAAGCCAAACTCGATCTTTGAGTTTCTCTCATTGAAGATCTGGCTAATTATTAATCTCCAAGTAAAAAGGAAAAAGAATGAGTAAAATTGTCAATCACCTAATAGACGGCAAGCCCTTCATTGGTAACGGCCGAAAGCAGGACTTTTTCAACCCGGCCACAGGAGAAGTTGGCGGGCAGGTCTCTTTGGCCACCAAGGACGAAGTGACGAAAGCGATAGATGCGGCTGAAGCGGCTTTTCCGGCCTGGCGCAATACGCCCCCTAGTAAAAGGGCTCAGATCATGTTCAAGCTGAAAGTACTTCTGGAGGAAAATGCAGACAAGATTTGTCAGTTGGTTACCGACGAACATGGTAAGGTACTCAATGATGCCATGGGAGAGCTGACTCGTGCCATTGAAAATGTTGAATTTGCTGCAGGAGCACCAAATCTGCTGAAAGGTGAGCACAGCAAGAATGCCGGTCCTGCCATCGATTCATGGAGTGAAATGCAGCCCCTCGGCGTTACCGCTGGGATTACACCTTTCAATTTTCCGGCTATGGTGCCTTTCTGGATGTGGCCATTGGCTGTTGTTGCGGGAAACACCTTCATTCTCAAGCCATCAGAGCGAGACCCATCTCCTCCGCTGTTTATGGCAGAGTTGGCCCATGAAGCTGGATTACCACCGGGTGTTCTGAATGTCGTTAATGGAGATAAGGAAGCAGTTGATACATTACTAGGAGATAAACGTGTGCAGGCGATTAGTTTTGTCGGTTCAACGCCGATTGCGGAGTATATTTACTCAACAGGCACAGCCAACGGTAAAAGAGTTCAGGCTCTTGGCGGAGCAAAAAACCATGCGATCGTAATGCCGGATGCTGACCTGGATAATGCCGTGAATGCGTTAATGGGAGCTGCATATGGTTCTTGTGGCGAACGTTGTATGGCTATTCCCATCGTGGTTGCAGTTGGCGATGATATCGGTGATGCAGTTGTTGCCAAACTAAAGGCTGAGCTTGATGTGATGAAAGTTGGACCGGGATCTGACAACAACAACGATATGGGACCACTGGTTACCAAAGCCCATTATGAAAAGGTAAAAGGGTATGTTGACTTGGGTGTGAAAGAGGGCGCTAAGTTGGTTGTTGATGGTCGGGATTTTGTCGTACCGGGTTACGAAAACGGTTTTTTTCTTGGTGGTTGCCTGTTTGACATGGTCACGCCCGGCATGAAAATTTATCAGGATGAAATTTTTGGCCCCGTACTTGGTGTTGTCCGAGTTAAAACTCAGCAGGAAGCGATGGATCTGATCAATGACCACGAATATGGTAATGGTACCTGTATTTTTACCCGTGATGGTGAGGCTGCACGCTATTTTACCGATAATATCAAAGTTGGCATGGTTGGTGTCAACGTTCCTCTGCCCGTGCCAGTGGCTTATCAAAGTTTTGGCGGCTGGAAACGATCTATTTTTGGTGATCTTTCAATTTACGGTGTAGATGGTGTTCGGTTTTATACCAGACGTAAGACCATTACCCAGCGCTGGCCTTCCAGTAAGATTCGTGAAGGTGCCCAATACATTTTTCCCAGTTAGTTGAATCCTACGTTAGTCCCTGTTAATAATCTGTATGCTTATTCACAGGGGCATCGGACCTTGTATGACCAAAAAATTATTTTCCCCGGGGACTATGTCCTCATTTTCAGACAGCACCACTTCTAATTCAACAAAATCTCCAAGGTTCTCAACTCTATCAATATGAACCCTCGTACGACCAATTAAAATGAGTGTTCTTATCTCCTTAACTACCCCAAAGATCCCATGAGCTTTTTTGAGTACCTGAAGTAGTTTGCCTTACCCGATTATCTCGTCATTTGTGCGATGATGTTGCCAGTAGAATACCAAAACCAACAAAAATTGATCCACTCGTTCGATTGATCGCTTTTGCTCTTCCCGGTTTGGATAACCAGCTTTTTGCCTGATGTGCTAACAATGAGTAAAAAATTAAGAAAGAAAAAGAAAAAAAACATTAGTGTTGAAATAAGTATTGAGAACTGAGGGATTAATCGATTTAGGCATACAATCTCCTGAATAGTTGTTTTGCATGGTAAAAGGTTGAAAATTTCTTGAGCAAACTATGGTTTTATATGTGTTTCCTCAAAACATCAAAGGATTATCACAGAGGAAGGCCGTCCGTCGAGGGAAGAGTTTCTGTTGACAAACTACCAGTAAACCCCTAAAAAACAGGTGAACTCTCACAAACTCTCCTTTTTTTTCATACTTAAACAGGATGACCCTATGAATAAAAACGATCTCGTTGGAAAAATCGCTCAAGAAGCGGATGTCACAAAAGTATTGGCGACCAAGTGTGTTGACTCTCTAGTGGGGGTTATTAAGGATGCACTGGCTAAAGGTGATGGGGTACAATTGGTGGGATTTGGGACCTTTCAACCGGTGAAGCGGGCAGCCAGAAAAGGACGTAACCCTCAGACAGGAAAAGCGATCAAGATTAAAGCCAAGACTGTAGCGAAGTTTAAGCCGGGAAAAACGTTGAAGGATTCAGTTCAGTGAGGTTTTTGAGCAACAAACCCGGAATTCTCTCCCTGAAAGATGCGGATCTCACCCTTGATGGGTTCCAATTTTTTCAGGGACACCCAACCCCAACCGCTGATCGGATCTCCTTCATCCAATCCCTGAAAACAAAAAAACAAACTTTCGACT
>Ga0209249_1001738_pt1 | contig 19646 bp, 18 predicted proteins | sample SaaInlV_200m_DNA_4_FD_184653 | JGI IMG/M metagenome (GOLD analysis project Ga0209249, IMG submission 184653) | Marine microbial communities from expanding oxygen minimum zones in the Saanich Inlet - SI037_S3LV_200m_DNA (SPAdes) (version 2) | ecosystem: Environmental > Aquatic > Marine >...
TGCTTGTTTGTGGAATTAAGAAGTAGCTCTGTAAGATTGAAATTTCGCTATTAAGTTTTGCCAGTGAACAAAAATCATCCGTTTGACTTATTTGATCATCATCAATAGTATCATTGTCTATTGTCATATTATTTTCTTGATTATTTGTAGGTATCGATGGTTCTTCAATAACAGTAATGGTATTTGCTTGTACGCCATAACCAAAAAGGATAATCATAAGAAATATGAGTCTGAATATTTTAATTCTATGAAATAACATTGGGTTGTAAAGCTAATAGCTCAGTAAAATTATTGCGATTGAAAATATACATATAATCAAATTACTTGATACGATTGATTGTCAAACCATATTGCCAAAATCTTGCCAATAAATAGTAAATTTTTGTGGTAAATATTTACTTATTATTGAGAAAATATGTATCCTATTTGGTTCTATGAATTAAGTCTGTAACTTGATCCATGTGTAAATAAATAAGTTGCGGTTTCTGTAGAAAGAACGGGACAAATATCTAACTATATCATTCTAGATACGGGATTAATTATTGATCACGCAAAGTTTGTTGGGGTAGATATTTGGGATATTTGACTTCATATGAAATGTACAAAGAGCTTCCACAATTAGACCTAATTTACAGAATAAAGCACGCTCGAGCAAAAAAGATATACTAAAAGCAAATAACCTTACTGACTATAATTTGTCAATTATCTCTTCACGCATAAATAGAATATGTAATGATTTATTCATTCATTTTGAAGGTTCATGTAACTTCGCTACACATTAAGCAGAAAAAAAATAGTGAGATATAAACAATTCATCCTTGCTGTACTACAGAAATTAAAACTTGCACTTATGGATATGATTCCGATAATAGTGGTAGTTGTTTTTTTTCAGCTTGTTGTTATTCAAAAGCCATTTCCTCAAATTGGAGAAGTAATATTCGGTTTCCTGTTTGTAATAGTGGGGTTGATGCTATTCGTAGAAGGCTTGAAGATTGGTTTATTTCCAATTGGTGAGTCGATGGCTTTCGCACTTGCAAAAAAAGGAAGCCTTATGTGGCTAATGATTTTTTCCTTTGTTCTTGGTTTCTCTACAACGATTGCAGAACCTGCCTTAATTGCAGTGGCAAAGGAGGCTTCAATAATAACTTCTGGTGCTGGCTTAATTGAAAGCAGTCAAAAAACTATGGATTTTTATGCTTTAGGATTGCGATTGACTGTGGCTTTTTCAGTTGGCTTAGCTATCGTTATTGGAGTATTAAGGATTCTTAAGGGCTGGCCTTTATACTATTTAATCATCGGTGGATATATTTTGGTTATGTTGATGACCATAATAGCCCCAAAAGAGATTATTGGTCTGGCATACGATGCAGGAGGAGTTACTACCTCTACGATTACTGTTCCATTAGTAACGGCTTTAGGGGTTGGGCTTGCTACTGTGATCAAAGGAAGAAGCCCGTTAACAGATGGTTTTGGCCTGATTGCATTTGCTTCGCTTCTACCAATGATTTTTGTGATGGCATATGGCTTATTTTGGTTTTAAGAAATATATAGACTAATGTTGGATTTTTTGATGGATTTTGTTTTGGTATTGCTTTCAACACTGCGAGATGTATTGCCTATTTTAATAGTGATCATTTTTTTTCAAATTGTAGTACTAAAACAATCCATACCCCATCTTAAAAAAGTGATTTTTGGAGGGGTTTTAGTCGTTTTTGGACTTGCATTTTTTTTGGTGGGACTAGAAAAAGCACTTTTCCCTGTTGGAAAGATCATGGCAACTCAATTATCTGATCCAGCCTTTATCGGAATCTCATCAGGTGAACCATCAAAATGGTGGTCATATTACTGGATTTACATTTTTGCAGCATTAATAGGTTTTTCTACTACTATTGCTGAACCCTCACTTATTGCTGTTGCAATAAAAGCCGATGAGGTTTCTGCTGGAACAATAAGTCAAAAGGGACTTCGTGTTACAGTAGCGCTTGGAGTAGCTTTTGCATTGGCGCTAGGAACATTCAGAATTGTTACAGGAACATCCTTATTTATCTACATCATGGTAGGATATCTTATTGTAATCGTTCAGACTTTTTTTACGCCTAAAAGACTAATTGCCTTAGCCTATGATTCAGGAGGAGTTACTACTTCAACTGTGACTGTTCCGCTGGTAGCTGCACTCGGATTAGGACTATCAAGCACAGTACCAGGCAGAAACCCTTCGATTGATGGATTTGGGCTCATCGCATTTGCCAGCTTATTCCCAATTATTACAGTTTTGGGATATGCACAATTCATGGAATTGAAATCACGATTGTTAAATATAAAAATTAATAAAGATGCAGTTTAAATTAATAATGGCCTTTGTCAAACCCAACATTACAGATGCTGTGGTTGACGCTGTGAAGGAAGCGGGAGCTACCGGAGCTACAATTATACCTGCCAGAGGCACAGGAATGCATGAAGCAAAGTCCTTTTTTGGACTAAGTATTGAGGCTCAAACAGATATTATTGTGTTTCTTGTGGAAGAACACGTTGTAGAAAACCTTATGAAAGTCATACAGTTGGCGGGCAAATTTGATAAGCCAGGTACAGGCATTGCATTTGTTTTACCAGTAGAACATATAGCGGGCTTAGATACTCAAATGAAGAAATTCAAGGATCAGGCTCGTGACAAGTATTTTTAGAGCAAATCGATAAAGGATTTCTCATATTTACATTACAAGGAAAGCATAAGCCATTGCATGGCTTTATAATAAAATTCATTAGTGGATATAACATAAATAACAGAGTATACATGGATGCAAAAAGAAGTTTTCAGAGTGCTAAGGATGTCATGACGAAAAAGATAGTTTTCGTAGATGGTATGGCTACTGCCAAGGAGGCGGTTGAAATAATGCGTAAAGAAAAGGTTGAAGCTTTAATCGTTAAAAAACGGCACGAGCAAGATGCCTATGCAATTGTGAACGTTCATGATTGTATTAAAGGTGTAATTATTCCTGACAAAACATCAGAGGAGGTTAATGTTTTTGAGATAATGACCAAGCCTGCTATATGCGTACAAGCTAATATGGACGTGCGCTACGTTGCAAGTTTGCTGATGAAGGTTGGTTTCAGGATGGCTCCAGTTGAAGAAAATGGGGAATACATAGGAATGGTTTCATTGTCCGATTTGATTTTAGACAACTTACTATTCTAATCTTTGAAACTAGCAGAAACTAAATTTTAGTATGGATTGTATTTGAAAGGGAAGTGAAATATAGAAAATCGATACAAAAACATATATTGGGAATTTGGCAGATAGTACAAATAATGAAAGACTTAACCTCTCGTATGAGTTTAAAACTCCAAATAGAGCGTGTGTAATAATATGGCTTAATTTACTTTTAAGCAATTACCAGCCGGGTTAAATGTATAAGGGTACAAGAGAGCATTAGTGAATTTTCTGACAGATGTATTATTGATTGAAATTAGTGTTGTTTGCTCTTATATGAACACATTAATGACCCCTCAGGCGGCTCCTAAAAACAAAAAACGCCCTTAGTTTGCACGAAAGGCGTTAATTTGTAGCAGGGACGGGACAAATATCGAACTTTTCAAGCAATCCTCATAGTAATATCATAAAGGATATTGGCATAATATTGAACCAACCACAGATATTTAATTGTTGTTTTGGAATTGCATCTCCACCTCAATGAATATATTAGTTTTGCTCGTACAATTGTCTATAAATTCAGACCTTGCCTTCAAAATAGCCTGCCCGACTATGTCATTCAGGCGGGCATAATTTTCTTAATGTTGTGTCACAATAGTTTGAGTTAATTCGAAATTGGATTGCATTTCAAAACATTCCATTCGCTCCCTGATTATTTCAATGGAGAATTGAACGCCAGAACCCTTACATGGCATTCTATACGATAGTAGTGTTCACTGTTTTAAATAATACTAAAGCAAGAGCAAAAAATTTAACTCAAAACCTGAACAAATAAAAGCAATAATCATAAACAAATCAAGTATTAAACAAAGATATTTTCGTCAATTAAATGAAGGATATGAAAAACCCATAACTTTACATTTATATTATGGGCTGCTTAAAACTTGAGATAATAGAAAAACATTTATTGCATCATCAATCTACAGAAGCGCAGTATTGTTGTTTAAATGATTGGATATCATCTGCCTTAAGGTGTTCAGGGACTTATAGGTTCGGGTTCCAAGGGCAGGAAAAAGACAACGAAATCAAAGGAGAAGGAAACTCAGTCAATTATAAGTACAGAATGCATGATCCTAGGTTGGGTAGATTCTTTGCAGTGGATCCTTTAGCTGCAAAATATGCGTATAATTCACCTTATGCATTTAGTGAGAATAGACTACTTGATGGAGTTGAACTAGAGGGGTTAGAATTTGCTCAACTTAATGGAGAAAAAGTTCAAGGAGATCAGTTTAGCACATCAGTTGATCAGTATGGCGTTAATGCAATAAAATTCTTGAAACCATATTTGCAAAATTTTACTGAGGAACAGGCTAAGATTATTGTCAATAATATTCAAACTTTTTCAGTTAATATTTTGATTAATGCCAATCAAGAAATTAGAGTGCAAGTAGATCCAGGTTTTGAAGCTATAGAGAGGGGTGGCACATTTGTCGAAAGAAGTAATATTGATTGTCATAAACCGCCTTTTTTTGTCAAAGCGATCCGTGATGCAAATCCAATTTTTAGTGTTGCTGACATGATAAAGGGGTATGTAACAGGTACAAATATGGAGGATGAAGAATATACAGGCAAAACTGCTGTTATGGGAACAATGAATGCAGCATTGGTTGTAACTGGTGGAGTGACAAGTTTAGTGAAGAATAAAGCCGTACAGCAATTACTTTTTCCTGCAATTTCAAAACAAACGAGTGATTTGATTGATATAGGTGTTAATGTCGGTTTACCACAGTTAGAGAATGTTATGCCAGAATATTCATCTGAAGAAGCTATTGTTTCATATAGAAAATTATTAAATTTAATAGTTGATCAAGTAACAAGTGTACAATATGATAGAACTCAAGAATAAATGATTAGTATGAAATTTACTATTGCTGAAAGGAAGAAATTTATCTTTTACTCAACAAAGATTTTACGAAAGCTATCTTTAATATTTATTGTTGCATTATTAATTGAACTTGTACTAGGTTATATTAATTCAAGTTGGATTACAATGAACTTACTAACTAATCAATTTTATGTAGGATTTTCAGCTATTTTTTTATGGGTATTTTTTAATATGTTAACATCCTATCATGAAGTTGGGGAATTTGTTTTGAATAGTGAAGATATTGTAATATCTAATGAGGTTGAAACAATTTATAAATTAGAAGAACTTAAGAATATTTATTTTGAGATTAACGAATATGAAGGACAGGCCTATGGGCCATTAAGTTCAAGTACTTATCAAGGAATCAATAATTATTTTAAATTTACTGATTCAAATAAACAGTATGAGTATAAATTCCTTATAAAAAATAAAAAAAGTTTAAATTCTTTAGCAAATGAAGTCTGCAAATGGAGACATGAAAATATTGATGTAAAAATGTACTACAATGGTGTAGAAAGGTATGATTTTGAATCTGTATAGCTTTTCTGCAAGGCAACCTACTGAGATCAAATTTGAATTACCGCATTAATAATAATAGTATATAAAGAGCAAGAGTCTCTTATACACAATGCATTCAGAAAAGTTTGTTTTTCCGAGAGCATGGTACAAATAAAGGAACCTTTTAGTTCGGTTATTTATGTTAGAAATTACAGTAAATAGCTATCTTTAAAGCACAAAGCACAGATGAATTACGCTTACTCACATATTTCCCCAACTTTTCCGTACGTATACGCCCCGCAAGGAAATTTGGGCTCCCTATGTAATTGGGAACCAATTACTAAAAAGGGTGTTAGTACCTATAGGTTCGGTTTTAACGGTATGGAAAAAGATGATGAGATTAGAGGTGCTGGATTATCTTATAACTTTGGAGCCAGGAGCATTTATGATGGAAGACTAGCAAGGTTTATTTCTGTTGATCCTGATTTCAGTAAATATCCTTATGCAAGCCCATATGCATATGCCCTGAATTGCCCAATCTCTTTTATTGATTATGATGGTAGGGGAATTATTCCAGGTCTAAAGGAGTGGGGTTTTAGAAATGGGTATTCAGCAGGTTTGTTTGCAGGTATAATGGATTCTTATGCTGAAGGGACGAAATTTGCATTAGAACTATATAAGTATATTCCTGCAGCACAGATAGCTGGTCCATATGGATTCATTGGCATGGCTGTTCTCGATTATCGAAGAACAAAAGAGCTAAGGAAAAACATCGTTGCTATAGCTACTGATTCTGAACTTAGAGGTAATGCTGTAGATATGATAGAAGGAGCATTAGGAAATTATATAAAAGAATTCACTGGGTTAGAAGGGTCTGGAGCTCAGGGATATGCTCATGGTACATTGATTTGGACTGCAGCGGAATCAGCTCTCGGTGGAGGAGCATTTTTGAAGGCAATTAAAGCAGGAAAATTTTCATTGAATCAGGTAAAGCAGATTAAACTGGCAGCTTTAAGCAGTATTGTCGGAGTATCAGAAGGAACTACTGCATTAAACAGGATTGCAAGAAGGACTGCTGGTTTTATAAATAAAATTGAATGGCATCATGTTATTCCGAAAAACCTTAAAAGTAACCTAGTAGTTAAAGCGGCAATTAGGAAAGGGTTTGACTTTGAGGGAAAACTCGCAAATAAAATACCATTAGAGAAATATCTTTATAAGAACGGTTCAGGGACACATGGTCATTCACCTAAATATGATGCACAGGTTCTTGATGAAATTGAAAATTTTTCTAAATTGAATCCAAATTTTACAGATAAAGATGCTTATGATTTTTTGAATAGTACGTATAATGATATTATTAAGGTAATCGATGAGAATCCAAAAGTGAAACTTAATGATTTGAATTTGAATTTATAGAATAATTAAAAATGAAATATTATAGATTAATTGAAAGTACAAATCTCAAGGAAATTGGAATTTATCCACAAGTTATTGATCATAAAAAAGATTATGATGAAGATAAGCTTGATTCATATATGTTAACTAATAAGTTCCCTTCAGAGTTACCGTGTATTAATTTTGATTTTGATGGATTGCTTTTAAACAATCGTTCGAAATATACGGATTTAGTTAGTTCATCGTTTTTGAACTCATTAATAGGTTTGATTATTAGTTCTCAATTCCTCAAGATTGTTGAAAACTTTAAGACTGTGGATTATAAGCTTTTTAATGCTTGTTTGTATTTTAAAAAAATGAGGGTTCAATATTACTGGATGCACTATACCTCTGAATTAACTGAATACATTGATTTTGAAAATTCAGTTTTCAGGTTAAAAACATCTGAAGGTCGTAAGGAAGTATTGCTTAAATCAATAGATGATTATTTTGAACTAAGAAATTCTATTAAATCATGGAGTATTGTTAAACCAACAAAACTGAGTTTGTTTAAACAGATGGATTATTCTTATGATTTATTTAGAATAGGCTTAATTGATAGTAATACTTATGTGTCAGAACGATTAAAGGATGAATTTGCAAAAAACAACATAACAGGTGTTGAATTTGAGGATACAGATGGCTATATGTTTTTTACTTAAACAGTTCCCAGCTCTTCCAAGTATGTTTGCAGGTTCGAGTTTTCAACTCGGACCCTTACCTTGCCAAAATCCATAACTTTACACTCACATTATGGGCTGCCTAAAAATTGACATATCATTCCTTTCGGCAAACAGTTTAGAAAAATCGTTTCAACAAAATCAAACCACAGAAGTGCAGCATTGTAGTGTAAACAACTGGTTATCATGTATCTTAAGGTGTTCAAATGCTTATAGGTTCGGTTTTAACGGTAAAGAAAATGACCCAGCCATAAAAGGCACTGGAAACTCATTGGATTTGGGGGCGAGGATTTATGATCCGAGATTGGGGAGGTTTTTTAGTGTAGATCCGAAATACAAAGAGTTTTCTTTTATGTCTCCATATTGTATTGCTGCCAGGTAACAAACAACAAGCAAAAATGATTTTTGGATTGGTCATAAATGAAATATGAAATTAAGACTTATTAGAAGTTACTGGTAATAAGGCCTTAAGAAAAATAGTCTTTTCCGATAGAATGGTACAAATTACCGGACCATTTTTACTATTTTTATAGTTGAATGATATGGGTTGCCTACAATAAAATAGAACGGGAATCGAACCAATCAAATCATACAATATCAGGAAGTTAAAGGTTTTTTAAAATTTAGGCAAAAACAAAAGCCCCTGAAAATCAGAGGCTTTTGCCTTTGTAGCAGGGACGGAACAAATATCGAACTTTTCTAATAATCCGAACTATCGAGTTGATAATGATATTAGCCTGATTCTGAATCATTCAGATAACTTTGATAATATAATACTTCAAAAAATAAGTTAATGAATGGTCTGTAACTTCGGACTAGGCCTTCGGAAAAGCCTGCCCGACTATGACATTCAGGCGGGCACATTTTTCTTAATGCAGTGGTTTAATAGTTTTCGTAAAAATGAAGTTATACTACACAGCACATAAAACAAGATTTGCTTCTTATTTGTTATCATGGCACATTAAGTCCATAGTGGTTTATTTATTTATTTTCATGTCAAGCGTATTTTTCCCGACTGTGTATGCATAAGCTGATGAAGGTAAAAATTGGAAATGAATGTCTGCAAATTCAACTTCCCCTTCTTTACTTATTGACGTAACAATTGGTGTTTTAATACTATTTTCTTGACAAAATTTGATTAAACTTTTTAATTCTTTTGGTTTTTCAAAATATCGATCAGACCATTTGATCTCCAGAGCCCAAATAGGCTTCAACGTATTATCGCTTCGTCCAACCATATCCACTTCGCCATTGCTCCATCTGGCGTAATAGGGTGTAAACCAATCCCTATGCATCCATTGAGCAAATATTGCTGTTTCAACCATATTTCCTATCATTTCATCCGTAGCAGTTATAGGTGTAAATAATGCGCTTCTTAATGAAGGATTCGTTAAGTAAATTTTGAAAAAATTATCTCGTTTGAATCTTTTCCCACTTTGATCAATTCGTTTTACTTGCTTTATTAGGAATGCTGCTTCTAAATATTCGATATACTTTTTTAAAGTGTTTTTAGGTACTTGTGATTGTTTACTCAAGGTCTCAAGCGAAAATTCACTTCCACTATTGTATGCAATTGTTGTGAACAAAGAATATAACTCTCTTGTGTCGCTTATACCATAGAGACTAGGTAAATCTCTAAGTATAACTTTGTCTACAATATCTTGCCTAATATATCGCCCTGGGTTCGCTTGAATTCTCTCAGAAAGTATAACTTCAGGGTAGCCTCCAAAGTTGATGTAATCCAAAAAATGCCTGTTAAGCTCATCTAAATGACTTGTCGAATAAAATTCTGTCTGTTTATCAGTCCAATTTAGCTGTATAGGCTTAATGAGTCTGTCCAAACCTTTTAAAGATATGTATTCATTAAAGGTAAGGGGAGGAAGTAAGAAATCTGTAAATCGACCTGCCCCACTTTCATTACTTGCAAACTTTAAGGCAGCTGCTGCGGAACCAGATACGATAAACTTATCTTTTCTATAGCTATCTACCAGTGATTTTAAATGTACCTCCCAATCTCTGCAGTATTGTATTTCATCAAATATTATGTGCCAATCAGATTTATCAGTCAGACCAGTAGCTTCTTTTGAATAAATAAAAAGTTGTTCAAGAGATATATTGTTATAAATGGGATTTTCTATGGTTATAAATATTATTTTTTTTGGATTTGCTCCATTTTCGATCAATTCCTGAACCATATGATAGAGCATAACTGTCTTTCCAACTCTTCTTGGCCCCATCAATACCACTGCTCTTCTAATTTCTCTTTCTTTGACCAATGGCTTAAATAGTTCAAAGTATAATCTTCGTGGCATCTCATTGTAATCAGCTTCAATTACGCCTTCTATCCACCATGGATTCTCATAGCGAATTCGGTCTAATACCTGATCTTTGGAAATTTCTCGTATCATCTAATGTTTATTTGGCATCAAAGATACTAAATAAGATTATATAAATGATCTTATAGTTGCAATATGTTCTTTTTAAAGAAAAATGAGGTGTGTGGGGTTCTTATTTTCCGATACTTTACAAGGCTAACAAAACTCTTATATGGTATGTTTAATAAAATACAGTTGAACGGGAATCGAATCAGTCAAACAATACTAATTCAGGGAGTTAAGTGGCTGCATGTAAAATCATCAAAAAAAAAAGCCCCTGAAAATCAGAGGCTTTTGCCATTGTAGCGGGGACGGGACAAATATCGAACTTTTCTAATAATCCAAACTATCGAATTGATAATGATATCAGCCTGATACTGAGTCATTCAGATAACCTTGATAATATAATACTTCAAAAAACAAGTTAATGAATGGTCTGTAACTTCAGACTTTGCCTTCAGAAAAGCGCATTTTTCTTAATGCAGTGGTTATAATAGTTTTCGTAAAATGAAGTTTTACCTTTTTTTCTAACAGGAGGTGCTATTCATTAAAATTTCTCAGTTTATAACTCCCCACCATACTCACTGTTTTCATTATAATGAAATTATACTGTATATTTGAAAAAACATTTCATTATGAAGACTGCGTATATTAGGGGAAAGTACTTGGATAAGGTGAAGCCATTTATCGGCAAAAGCATAATTAAAGTCCTGACAGGACAAAGACGTGTTGGGAAAACAACTATTCTCATTCAAATTATTGACTTTATTAAACAAGAAGATAAAAATGCCCATGTTATTTATATCAACAAGGAGCATAATGATTTTAAGTTCATAAAAGAAGCAGAAGATTTATTTCAGTATGTAAAATCTAAATTATCCAAAAACAAAACAAACTATGTATTTATTGATGAAATACAGGAAATAAATGAATTTGAAATTGCATTAAGGCAAATGCTTGTAGAAGGGATTGATTTATATTGTACCGGAAGCAATGCTAAAATGTTATCCGGGGATTTGGCCACACATCTTTCAGGACGCTTTATAGAGTTTCATATCAGCAGCCTTTCCTTCAATGAATTTTTGCAGATTCATAAATTGGAAAATAACAATGATGCCTTAAATAAATATATTCGGTATGGAGGAATGCCTTATTTAATTCATCTGCCTTTTGATGATGAAATCGTATATGGTTATCTGAAAAGCATATACAATACAATTATTTTAAAAGATATTGTAGCAAGATACAGTATCAGGGATATTGACTTTTTGGAGCGGTTGGTTGAATATTTATCTGATAACCTCGGGAGTTATGTGTCATCAAAAAGAATCAGCGATTTTTTAAAAGCACAAAGAGTTAGTTTATCAGTTAATACTGTTATGAATTACCTTAAATTTCTTGCCAACTCATTTTTTATTAATAAAGTGCAACGCCTCGATATCATTGGTAAAAAAAGATTTGAGATAAATGACAAATACTTTTTCTCCGATTTAGGATTGAAACATGCCATTATTCCATATACTGGCAATCAAATAGGAAATATTTTCGAGAATTTGGTGTATAATCAGTTAATCTATGAGGACTATAAAGTTTATATAGGAAAACACCAGGAAAGAGAAATTGATTTTGTTGCTCAAAAAGGAAATGAAACCAAATATATACAGGTTGCCTATCTGCTGCCTGACGAAAAAGTTAGAGAAAGAGAATTTGGGAATCTTCTAAGAATAGAAGATAATTATGAGAAGATTGTTGTATCAGCTGATGAGTTTGCAGAGGATTATAAAGGAATAAAGCATATGCACATCAGTAAGTTTCTAACATCCTCCCATAAAAGAATTTAGAAATAATCTTCTGGTGAAGATAGTAATAAACCAAAAGACATTGAACAGGAATCGAACCACCAATATTTACATTGTCAGCTCATTAGAGAAATCTATTAAACAACAGAAGCCTCTGAAAATCAGAGGCTTCTGTCCTAGTAGCAGGGACGGGACAAATATCGAACTATATCATGATAGATGTCGGATTAATTATTGATCATGTAAACTTGCAGTCCAATATGTACAAATTCAAAATATAAACTGTGTAATATAAAAATGAATAATGTGTATATTCAAAATTAGAAGCGTGTAAATTCAAGATATAACGTATGTTTGTACTATGAAAATTGAACGGAACATTGCCCACTCTTTATTAGCAATGATAACAAAATACCAGGTAATTGCATTAACCGGCCCCAGACAATCGGGAAAAACAACATTATTAAAAGATCTCTTTAGTGAATATGATTATGTAAGTCTTGAAAATCCGGACAACAGGGCATTTGCTGACAGTGATCCCAACGGATTTTTATTAAGGTATGCTTCAAAAGTTATTATCGATGAAGCTCAAAGGGTACCCCATATATTTTCATATATTCAAACAAAGGTGGATGAGTCAAATGAAATGGGACAGTATATTCTATCAGGTTCGCAGAATTTCCATTTAATGCAGGAGATTACCCAGAGTCTTGCAGGAAGAGTAGCAATATTCAAATTATTTCCTTTTGACCTATTGGAAATGAAGGATGGGGGAATATTAAACAAAGATTATTTAGCGAACCTAATTACCGGATTTTATCCAGCAATATTTGACAGAAAGATAAAACCTCGAACATATTATTCAAATTATATTCAGACTTATATTCAAAGAGATGTAAGTCAAATAATTGGTATAAGAGATCAGAATTCTTTTAAAAAATTCCTTGGAATCGTAGCAATTCGTGCTGGACAGCTATTGAATTTAAATGATATTGCAAGGGAGATTGGAATTACTCAACCAACAGCAAAATCTTGGTTATCAGCACTTGAAAGTAGTTATATTGTTTTTAGTCTTCAACCCTATCATGAAAACTTCAGTAAAAGAGTTGTAAAAACTCCCAAACTATATTTTTATGATACAGGTTTGCTATGTTTCCTTTTAAAGATCAAACAGACTGAAGATCTTTATACACATCCCATTAAAGGAAATCTGTTTGAGAATTTAATTATTGCTGAATATTTTAAAAGGATGTATCATCTTGATGAAATAAACGATTTATGGTTTTGGAGAGACTCACATGGCAACGAAGTTGATCTTCTGTATTTCAAAGAAAACGATCTTTACATTACTGAAATAAAAGCCAATCAGACAATTATGCCACGGCATTTTAAAGGACTTTCCTATTTTGAGAAACACGCAAAAAGCTACAAATTAATTAAGCAACTGGTTTATGCTGGCAATGATAATCATGAAAGGAATTTGGGTAAAGTTGTCTCATGGAAAGACTTAATCTATTAAAAAACAAAAGCCCCTGAAAATCAGAGGCTTTTGCCATTGTAGCAGGGACGGGACAAATATCGAACTTTTCTAATAATCCTAACTATCGATTTGATAATGATATTAGCCTGATAATGAGTCATTCAGATAACTTTGATAATATAATACTTTAAAAAATAAATTAATGAATGGTCTGTAACTTCGGACTAGGTCTTCGGAAAAGCCTGCCCGACTATGACATTCAGGCGGGCACATTTTTCTTAATGTAATGACCACAATGGTTTTCGTTAATTCTAAAAATTGGGCTCATTTCATATCACTCAATTTGCTTCTTGTTTGTTACCATTCAGGAAATTTATTGATCATATTAATAATCAGTTTTATCATTGTCTCTTTATGGTCAGGGTGGCTATAAGCAATTAATAATGCCAGAGCCGTTAAACCATTTTCATCAATTTTAAGTTTTCCTTTTTCTGTAAAACGGTGTTTGTTTTTTTCAAGAAACCAAATAAACAAAAATGCACCGATTCTCTTGTTACCATCTACAAAGGGGTGATTTTTTATTATAAAATAGAGTAAATGTGCAGCTTGTTCTTCGATACTTGAATATAGATAAACACCATCAAATGTTTGAATGATATTTTCCAGACACCCTTTTAATGAACTACCAAGTTGTTTCCCAAATACATCAGATGCTTCTTTTTTTTCTATTAAGCTCTTTTTGAGCTTATCAATAGCTGTTAAAGCTTCTTTATATTCAATTATATAGGTTAACTCATGTGTAGTATTTTCAATTAAGAGTGTGCCTGAATCATGTTTGTTGATCAGTACAAAAGTCCTTGTATAATTATTAATAATATTTAACAAGCCTTTAGCTTCATCAATATTCAATACAGAGTTTTCAGAAGTCTTGTGAATTTGCTTGATAATATTTTCAAGGTCATTCAGATTTTCTGAAAGTTGGAGCAATCTCTTCTCATTTATAGTATAGCCTTGAACCAGATGTTCTTTTAGCCTGTTGGTAGCCCATATTCGAAATTGTGTACCCCTTTTTGAATTAACTCTGTATCCAACAGAAATGATAGCATCAAGATTATAAAACTTGATATTTCTTCGTACATTTCGTTTCCCTTCCTTTTGAACTACCGAGAAAAACTCGGTAGTTGCTCTTTCTTCCAATTCCTCTTCAGAATAAATATTTTTCAAATGCAATCCAATAGTATCGGAGTCCTTATCAAATAGTTCGGCCATTAATTTCTGGGTCAACCAAACTGTTTCTTCCTCAAACCTAACGTCAACAATGGCTTCATGTTCCGCTGTCTGATAAATAATAATATCGCCCTTGCTTTTCATAATTGAATATATAATTCTCAAATTTATGAAAGATTTGACTTTATATACGATTTTCTTCTCTTAGAGCAATGTTTGATTATTGGTTCAAGAACTTGGTGTAAAACAATCAAAGACAAACATGAAGTGGTAATATTGTGACTGGAAATAATAAAAATTGCAATTTACTTTAACAGGAATCGAACCTGTCAAGTTTTACAATATCAGGTGGTTAAAGTGTTTTTGGTATTACTGTAAAAAACAAAAGCCTCTGAAAATCAGAGGCTTTTGCCATTGTAGCAGGGACGGGACAAATATCGAACTTTTTCACTCAGGATATGGGATTGATTATTGAGCATGCAAAGCTTGTGGGAGTGGCTTTCTGAGTACAATTAGATTAAGTTAGCTGTATGGAAGTATCTTATTATCTAATTCTTTTATATATATTTCTAAGTAATTCCTTTTCCGATTCGTTTTCAGTTATCAATCCTTTTAGAACAATATAACCAAGCTCCTTTACCTGGTCAAGATTCTTGTTCTTAGCTGGAATGAAATCATGATAGTCGAACCATTTTTCACCTTTTTGTTTCAGTGCAATTTGAAATGAATAATAATTCTCTTTTCCATAAATTCGGATCTGATGATGAGAATGAGTATTGAAGATATATTCATTTCTATTCTTTGTAAGTCCACTTTGCCAATTTGAAGTATTTACAAAGTCACTAGTTTTCTTAAATATTTTTAAGACTTCATGACTTATGAATTGATCTTCTCTGGTTAAATGTTCAATACAAGTGCTGCCAACAGTTTTGTAACCCCATTGAGGATGGTATGTTACGTGCTCATACCTAATTTCTTTTCCACAGCCTTTTCTTTCGCAAATACCAGACAAATCTTCCAAATCATATATTGAGATTAGAGTCCAGCCATAATCAGGTTCTATCAAACCATGATTCTTGGCATGACATCCCTTACATAAAGTTATACAATCACTATGAGGGTATTCCCAAAGCTCTATATCAGGCTTATATGTCGTATGATGAGTCTGAAGTACAACATTTGGTTCTTTTCGCCCGCATTTAAGACAACTATACCCATCTCTACGTTTTACAACATTGGAAAAGTTGTACCATTTAGTATTGTAATATGACCTTCTTTTCATTTTCATCCAAAGATCAATTAGTGGTTTACATCTATCCTTGCTAAAAGTTATGTAATGAAAGTGCAATTGTAGTATATTAATTTAAACTGTTAAAATAATCTTCCAAAAAGCCTAGCTAGAACGCATATGTTATGCGTTCTCTAACTCAATTCTATCAGAATCCTAAAATATTAATTAGTTTTGAATAAAATCTATTAGTAGACGTATAGTTACGTTATAGCCAATGAGGGAAAAGTGCTACGTCTGGGGGGGTGAGTTGAAATCAAATTAAGTATATTTGCATCAAATGATTTAAATAAAATGAATAGGAATCCTTACTTTAATTACATAGAAGAGAAACTTCATATTCTAGCAAGGAGAATTGAAACAAGGGGAAAGTTGAACCTTCTTGATATTCATTTACATTCAGAGAACTTCTATCTACATTTTTTTAATCTATTATACGGATATAAACTTGAGAACCAAAACTCAAAACTTCAAAATGTTGAAGCAATTGACCTAATTGACCATACGAATAGAATAATAATTCAAGTATCAGCAACTTGTACAAAACAAAAAATAGAATCTGCTTTAAATAAAAAGATATTGGATAGTTATAATAATTATTCATTCAAGTTTATATCAATCTCAAAAGATGCATCAGAGTTGCGGAAGAAGTTGTTTACTAATTCTTACTCTCTATCTTTTTCTCCAACATCAGACATTTTCGATATTACATCTATTTTAAATGATATTTTAAATAAACAAGCACCTGAACTTAAGGAAATTTATAAATTCATAAAAAATGAATTGGGTAATGAAATTGATATTGTGAAACTTGATTCAAATCTTGCTTCTGTAATAAATATCTTATCTAAAGAAACTTGGGACGAAACAAATAAGAGTGATTCGGTAAACAGCTTTGAAATTGAAAGAAAAATATCATTTAATGACCTGAAACATTCAAAAGACATAATTGATGAGTATTGTGTCTATTACAAAAAAGTTGATGAAAAGTATTCTGAATTTGATACATTAGGTGCAAATAAAAGCAATTCGGTTTTAGCAACTATTAAAAGAGAATACCTTAAACTGAAAAATATTGGAAATTCTGATTCTGTTTTTTCTGCAGTTTTGGAGAAAGTTAAGAATAAGGTATTAGAAAGTTCAAATTTTGTTGAAATCCCCATTGATGAATTAGAATTATGTATTGACATATTAGTTGTAGATGCTTTTATTCGTTGCAAAATTTTTGATAATCCTCAAAACTACAACTATGCTACTACCTGATAATATTCATCCTGACAACAGTATCTATTATAATGGAGCAATAGTTTTACGGGTACTTCAAAAGAAAAGTGAAATTGATTTAATTAATCTTTTTCAAGAAGTAAAACAAATTAAAGAAATAGCCTTTCCTGTTTTTATTTTATGTCTAGACTGGTTGTATATTGCAAATATTGCAGAAGTTAAAGAAGGGAGAGTCGCATTATGTTCTTAAAATCACTTACAATTTCAAAAGGAGCCTCTGTAATTCGCGATATCGTATTTAGAAAAGGAATAAATCTTATCGTTGACAATAGTGAGGGTCAAATAACAGGGAATAGCGTTGGAAAAACTACAGTTTTAAAGCTTATTGATTTTTGCTTTGGTGCAGACAAGAAGAACATTTGGGAAGATCCTGAAAACAAAAAAGAGGTTTACGCTCTTGTAAAGGATTACTTAATTGACAAGGAAATTCTAATTACTCTATGTTTGACAGAAAATATTGATGACCCAAATGCGCAAGAATTAGTTATTGAAAGGAATTTTTTAAGTTCTAAAAGTAAGGTGATTAGAAAAGTAAATGAAACAAGTCTTACTGAAGATGAATTTGAATCAAAGCTTACGGAAATACTATTTCCAGAACATTTAGCAGATAAACCAACTCTTAGACAAATAATATCTCATAATATACGATACAAAGATTTAAGCATAAACAATACTCTTAAAACACTTGACCGATATACTTCAGACGCTGAGTATGAAACATTGCATTTGTATTTATTGGGGTGTGAGTTTACAAAAGGGAATAACAAACAGGAACTATTAAGCAAAATAAAGCAAGAAGATACTTTTAGAAAAAGGTTAGAGAAAGTGCAAACTAAATCAGCTTTTGAAGCCACGTTATCATTAATTGAAAGCGAAATAGAAGACCTCAATTTTAAAAAATCGAAGTTGAATTTGAATGAAAACTTTGAAGCCGACCTTGATGCCCTTAATCAGTTAAAATATCTCATTAATAAACAAAGTTCTGAAATCAGCAAGTTAAATATCAGACGAGATTTAATACATGAAACATTATCAGAATTAGAAGCTTCCAATTCTAGTATCGACATTGACCAACTAAGACAGATATATCAACAAGCAACAAAAGTTCTTGGGGAACTTCAAAAGTCTTTTGAAAACATGGTTGAATACCATGACAATATGATTTCTGAAAAGAAGAAATTTATTTCAAATGAATTGCCTGCTTTAGACTCAAAAATAGAGCAACACAATAAAAATTTGAAAGTCCTTTTAAAGAAAGAATCTGATTTGTCCCAAATAATCTCAAAGAGTGATTCATTTGAAGAACTTGAAATCTTGATTGGGCAATTAAATGAAAAATATAGATTAAAAGGAGAATACGAAAATACTGTTCAACAATTAAATGAAGTTGAAAGTAATCTTGAAGGCTATAATAATTCTCTGAGGACTATCGATGAAGAGCTTTTTTCAGATGATTTTGAAGCAACTGTAAAACTTCAGCTAAATAAATTTAATAAACACTTTGCATCTGTTTCTGAACTTCTATATGATGAAAGATATGCTTTAAAGTATGATAAAGTAAAAAACAAGAAAGGACAACGCCTTTATAAGTTTAGTGCCTTTAATACCAATTTTAGTTCTGGAAAAAAGCAAGGTGAAATATCTTGTTTTGACATTGCTTATACCTTTTTTGCAGATGAAGAAAATATTCCTTGTATGCATTTTATCCTTAACGACAAGAAAGAATTAATGCATGACAATCAACTTGTTAAAATAGCAGACTTAGTGAATACGAATGATATTCAATTTGTAGCTTCAATTTTAAGGGATAAGCTTCCTGATGAATTAAATAAGGAAGAATATTTTATTATAGAATTGTCAGAAGATAATAAGTTGTTTCAGATAGAGAATTAGCCCCTCTGTGGAAAAACCGAAGATATTTACCAGATATAGCCGAAATTATTTGACCAAGCTAGGATGTTCATAATGAGTAATTTAAACTGGTCAATTTAAAACGGTCAAGGGTGGTCACTTTCACCGTTTTTTCCACAGTTTCAAAACTACCAGTAGGATTATATGCTAATATTGGTTCATATTTAAAGTCAGCACTTACAATTACCCAACCTAAATCATCATCGAAGTTAATTATATAAAATGCAGTGATGCCTACAGAATCAATAACTGAATCAGTCTCTGATATCTCAATTGTATTCTCTTCTTCCAACTCTTCATCTATTAATTCCCTATATAAAATGGCAAATTCTTCCGCAAATTCAACTGACACAATAGAGTCTAGTAACCACATACATGGTTTCACGTTAATAGAAGGGTTTTCAATATTTTGCTTTTCAGTACATGAAATTACAATAATTAGTAATACAGAAAGTATTATTAATGAAGATGGGTATTTCGGAGTAACCGTGCCACTCATTTCGGTCTAATGGTGCCACTCTATAAGAACATACAATGTTAAAAAAAATCATTCAAAATTCTTCAAAATATCTTTTCGTAAAGACTCTCCTTT
>Ga0209249_1001747_pt1 | contig 19518 bp, 13 predicted proteins | sample SaaInlV_200m_DNA_4_FD_184653 | JGI IMG/M metagenome (GOLD analysis project Ga0209249, IMG submission 184653) | Marine microbial communities from expanding oxygen minimum zones in the Saanich Inlet - SI037_S3LV_200m_DNA (SPAdes) (version 2) | ecosystem: Environmental > Aquatic > Marine >...
CAACTTTATTTCGGCAAAATACCTTACTTTGATTTACAAACAAAATTATGTCATTCTATTATGAATTATACATATATTCCGTGCTTCAGGGTGACGTTCTTAACTTACTTTTGCACTAAAATGTTTAGTCGTCATGCTGAACTTGTTTCAGCATCTCTGTCATTCTCTAATCATGCCTAATTAAATTAGGTGAACTCTCGGAATGACGAACCCGAAACTTGAAGTTTGACTTGACTCAAGCCGGAAATTCATAATCAACAAATCATAAAAATTACTACTTTTAAACTCAAGCTAAAATTCTAAACCATGTCTTTAAAATCTGGTTTTGTACACATTTTATTTATTGCAGGATTTTTGTTTTTGTCCGTATTTTCTCCAGCCCAGCGTATTATGGAAAAATTAAACCGCGGAATGGTTGCAGTTGTTTCCGGTACAAACGGTGTTTTTATCAGCTGGCGATTGCTTGCCACCGACCCTCAGAATATTTCGTTTAATGTTTATCGAAATCAAACAAAAATAAATTCTGAACTGATTATAAATACAACCAGCTTTTTAGACGAAAAAGGGGCTGCCAACGATTTGTACCGTGTTGTAAAAGTTATTGAAGGTAAAGAAATCAATCATTCAAATGAAAAAGTGATTGCAAACGCAAAACCTTATTTAGACATTCCCTTAAAAACTCCCGAAGCTTATAAACCCAACGATGCATCGGTTGGCGATTTAGATGGTGACGGCGAATATGAAATAATTTTACATCAAGTTGGTCGAGGCCGCGACAACTCGCACAAAGGCGAAACCACGGAACCCATTTTTCAGGCTTATAAAATGGATGGAACATTTCTTTGGGAAATTAATTTGGGAAAAAATATCAGGGATGGCGCACATTACACTCAATTTATGGTGTACGATCTAGACTGCGATGGTAAAGCAGAGTTTGCCTGCAAAACTGCTGATGGAACAATCGACGGGCAGGGAAAAGTAATTGGCGACGCCATTGCTAACTATGTAAATGAAGATGGGAAAATTCTGGATGGACCTGAGTTTTTTACGATTTTCGATGGATTGACCGGAAAAGAATTAGCAACTACCGATTACATCCCAAATCGTTATCCACTCGACGGTTGGGGTGGTGTTGGAGGAAATGGAGGGAACGACAGCAGTGTCAACCGTGTTGACCGTTTTTTGGCCGGAGTAGCTTATTTAGATGGTATTCACCCAAGTGTAATTATGTGTCGTGGATATTACGGACGTTCAGTGCTGGCAGCCTGGGATTGGAAAAACGGTGAGTTAAAATCGAGATGGGTATTCGATTCTGCGGAATCAGGACTGGAAAAATTTTCGGGAATGGGAAATCACAGTTTATCAATTGCTGATGTTGATAACGATGGAAAAGACGAGATTATTTACGGGGCGATGACTGTTGACGACGATGGTTCAGGATTGTATTCAACACATTTGCGCCACGGCGATGCACTGCATGTTTCTGATCTGGATCCAACCCGGCCAGGATTGGAAGTTTGGGGAATTCACGAAAATGAAGCACCAATTGAAGGTTACGGAAATGGTTTTGGCGCAGCATTATTTGATGCCGGAACGGGAGAAATTATTTGGGGAAAATTACCCGGCAAAGACGTTGGAAGAGGTGTAGCAGCAGATATCGATTCTGCCCATTTTGGAGCTGAAATGTGGTGTTCGGGAAGTGGTGGATTATGGAATAACAAAGGTGAAATTATTGGCGAAACTCCTAATTCATCAAATTTTGCCATTTGGTGGGATGGCGACCTTTTGCGTGAATTACTCGACCGAAATAAAATAAGTAAATATAAAGGAGAGGTTCTTCTAAATGCCGAAGAATTTCGTTCGAATAACGGTTCGAAAGCCACACCCACTTTAAGTGCCGATTTGTTTGGCGACTGGCGCGAAGAAGTAATTTTTGCCGCCGAAGATAATCAGTCGCTGCGCATTTATACAACTACAATTCCAACAAAATATCGGTTTGTAACTTTAATGCACGATCCGCATTATCGTTTGAGTATTGCCTGGCAAAATGTGGCTTACAACCAGCCACCGCATACAAGTTTTTATCTGGGCCATGGAATGGATTATCCGGTTAACCCAAATAAATTCATTCAATTTAAATAATTGATGAACCAAACTATTAAAAACCTGTTCTAATCAGAAATTAAAATTATGTACACAGGACTTTTACACACACATAATATGTTTCGCTGGTTGGTTTTAATCGTGCTAGCTTCAGCCATCATTTTTGCTTTGGCCGGGTGGTTTGGAAAACGGGAATGGAAAAAAAGAGATAATCTTATCGGGTTGCTTCTAACCATTTTCATGGATATCCAATTTTTAGTTGGGATTATTCTTTATGCTTTTGTAAGCCCAATCACAAAAGCAGCATTTGCCGATTTCGGTGCCGCAATGGGAAATGCTGATTTACGCTTTTATGCAGTCGAACACATTTTAATGATGGTAATTGCTTTGGTACTTGTACACATCGGACGGGCAAAATCGAAAAAAGGAACTGTTCCATGGAAAAAGCATCGCACCGCTGCAATTTTTTACTCGATTGGGTTATTATTGATTTTGGCTGCTATTCCTTGGGAAAGAGCTTTTGTTTAAAGAGAAGGTAGGTTTTAATATTTTTCTTTAAAATGTTGGAACAATGAAATATTTGTTTCTTGATAAATTCAAATTAACTATTACAATAAGAGACTGTTTAAAAATAATCTGAAAATTTATCATCGATGTGTTGATTAAACCACTTATCGATAACCGATTTTCTGAACCGCCACTCTTTTCCAAGTTTTGCAGCCGGAATTTTTCCCGATTGCGCCCAGGTATATATGGTTTGTGGTTTTACTTTTAAGTATTTTGCTACTTCTTCAAGTGTTAATATTTCCTCCATATTTTATTACTTCATCCTGTTTAAAACATTGGTCGTGTCGTTTTGTTGTGTTGCAGTTGAATCAAAAAATTGGAAAGGTTGTTTAATTTCATAGTTTTCAGGAACGTCATCGTTAGACAACAATTGTTTTACTGAATAAGAAATTGCTGTGTAAAAGTTGCCTTCGTATTTTCTGAACATTTTAAAGTCCTCATTTTTGTCACTCAAAAACGGCCTTAAATTCCATGCAAGTTGAACACCAACAAATGCCAGAATTATAATCCAAATTCTAAAAACCGAAACTCCAATTTGTGGATAAATACTTTTTTTCTCGCAGGCAAATTTTAAAGCGTCAATCATTAATCTCATTCCAAAGAATCCTGAGAAAAGGAATATTGCCACGTGGAGCAGTTGCAAAAAATGATAGTTATCGCCTGTAATCTGAAAAAATATTATTATTGGCGAAAAAGATAATGCAATTGCAGATGTAAGAACAAAACCACTTAAAACAATAATTATCATTTGCCTGAAATTCATTTTTGATCCTAAAACTTGTTGAATTACAAAAAACGATGGAAAACATACTATTAAAGTGCATATAAACAGAACAATAACTTTTACCCCGGCAACCACAGATTGCAATAAACTGTGATAACTGCCCATTACAACTCCGTAAATAAAAGTAAATGCGCAAATAATTAAAACCTGATTAATAATAAGTTTATTCGACAGTTTATTATTTCTACCGTTGAAATACGATTCGGTATTCTGGAATATTTTAAATACTTCCATAACTCCATTTGAATTTTTCATATCTCATGATTTTTAAGTTGAAATACAAATGTAATGAATTTAATTTATAATACTGTTTCCTATTGTTTAATATTGTTTTTTATTTATTCTTGATGTTCATTATTAGTTGCAATAACTTGTATTCACTGATTGATTATGAAGATTTGTGTAGGAAAAGAAAGAAATATTGGAAGAAAATAACAGTCAAAAAAGAGTCACCCTAAACCGGATGACTCTTTAATTCAAAAATATATTTTTGATTAACTCGTAAAACGTAAATAAATAATTCTATTATTTTAACAAATTATCAGCCGCCAAAACCAGAAACATAAAATGTGTTGCGCCACCACCCATTACATATTCGGTTTGTTGCCAAAAATACGGCCACTCTTTTAGCTCCGGAAAATCGGGACGAATAATTCCTGTTCCGGAAGCCACCCCACCGGGAATAAAAGATCGATCGGCGCGATTAATTCCATAAGCCTCAGTGATCGACCGCGAACCAACACCTGAAGCAAAAGAAGATGTATTTTCGCCAGGATGATTTCCGAGCATAAAATTCAAAGCATTCAATAACAAATCTTTTTCGAATAATTCGGGCAAATTTTTATGAAGAAAATATTGCTGCATTCCTAATCGTTGAATTCCCCAGCCGTCGCCCCAAACACGAATATTGTAGGGAACTCCAAACGGGTTTTCATTTTGTTTCTCCTCTAACTGGCCGTTTAAAACTTTGAAAGCAGCCATAACTTCTGTCTTAAATTCTTCGTTTTTGCACCTGCTTAATATTCTTGCAACAGACGCTCCGGTTTGAGAAAGACTATTCACAACCTGATCTTTCAGTTCAAAAATATCTTTTTGATATTTTAAATCGTTAGTTGTGATTAGCAATTCGGCGGCGGCATTAATTTTGCCTGAACTGCTTCTTCCACTCACTTCCCTTTCAACATCGTAAAGCTCGGTGGCGGCCACCAAACATCGATTAGCTAAATCTTTGTCGTAACTTTTAAGAACTCTTGCAGCAGCAGCCAGCGCTTGGATTGCTGAAAACTCGTGCCCCGCATTTTCTTCAGTAAAAACAAGGCGGTCGTCGAGTTTCCCAGATTCAGTTGCCGTTTTCTCGTTTTCAGCCAGTGCCGGATTATATTTTAAATCATCTGTCATTGAAGTTGCATCGCCTAACATTACGTACTGACGCAAATCGCTGCAAATAATTCCACGATACAATCTTCCAAGATTTTCGTAAGCTCCAAGAATAGTCAAAACTCCGTGTTCAATTTGTTGAAGAACATCGGGTTTTCCATCGGGTAAATGAATTTCCACTAATTTATTTTCCTGATCAACAGTTGTTTGATCCCATTCAACTCCAAACTCTTCGTAAGCCAGTGCCAGTGTCCAAACTGTTCCGGCCTGCGATTCAACACGCAAATCGTAATCGCCGGCATCGTGCCAGCCACCAACATCCAATCCGGGAACTTGTTCCAAAGGTTCAAAATCGGTTAACGTTGATGAACCTTGTTTGTAACCGTCGAAATGATTTGTATCAACCGGTGCCATTAATGCATCGTCGGTATGACAGAGGTCGTGCCATACACGATAACCCTCGTTTATTCTCATGTGGCACATTTGTACGGGCAGAAAATACTCCAAAGTAGGCTGCCAAACATGTCGTTCGAAAATGTCGGTATCGATTTTAAAAGGTTCTGTTTTAAAATTTTCATATTGAACCTGGTAAATTCCAGGGTTTTTAATTTCAGAGAAATCGAATTGATAATAATTAAAACGCAGGTATTTCCCCCATTTTTCAGGAACACCTTTTTTTACAGTTTCAAATCCCCCATTTTCTGAAAGCCTTAAAAGCGAAATTTCCTTGATCTCGGTTTCTGTTTTATCCAATTCAACAGTTGCAATTTTGGGTTGATTTGTATGGTAGCCTACCTGACTAACATGCACCACCGGTTTGTGTTTGAAATTATCGACCACGTTTGGTTCGATCAACCATTCGATGGCATTTTTTGTAGCACCACTTGGGACTTCCGAACGAACTACAAACCAACCATTATTGTGGTAAAACCGTCCGTCAAGCAATTGCAAATCCGATTTCAAACTTGTAATAATCATGGTTTGCTCGGCAACGTCGGGAGCAATTGTAAGTTTTTTTCCGCTTGCAATTGGAAAAGCCTGCCAATTTCCGTCGGCATCTTTTTGCATCGGTCCGTTTGCCTGCAACGGAAAAATACCCGATTTTTTATCCAAGTACCACGATTTACCAAAAAGCATCGCAGGAAAAAATTCAAGATTAAAACCTACTTTTCCAATCCATTCATCGGGAAGTGGTTCTTCCAAATCGATAACAATTCGGAAATTTTCACCTTCACCAAAAACCCGAACGTTATAACTAAAATTTAGATCGGGATAATATATCGGATTAAATCCTTTTGCATTTTTACTTTCGTCGGGGAAAGAGCAATTAATCCGAATTTCGTTGTTTTCCGGAAAAACTTCCCTCTTTCCTGTTTTCGGAATTGGTTGCCACTGCCCTGGAGTTGGTTCTAAACGAATGTCGCCGTTTGTAGCAACGCGGGTTCCATTCTGAATAATTCCGATTGCGCCCTGATGACCTTCAGGATAAATATCGTAAAATACCATTACATTCAATCCGGGCATCTCAAAGTATTCATCCTGATTAATGGTTAATTTTTGTGCAGAAATTGAAAATGCGATGAAAATAATTATCGAAAGAGTAAGCAGTTTTTTCATTTCTATTTAGGATTAGTTGTTTAAATTGTAAATATAACAATAAGAAATTATAAAGTAGTTTCAAAATAAAGCAAGTTTTTACGTTGTCAAACTTTTTTAATATCCAACAAATTCGACTAATTTAGCACCCGTCAGCCAAATGCCAAACCAAAATTAATTTCAGTTTAAGGGAAATTTAATGCAACTACCAAAAGATATAAAAATCTTATTCATAATAATAGGTTTGGCTATTGTAAATACTGGTTATTCTCAGGACATTTCTGCTGACAGTGTTAAGGAAATTCTAGCCGAAACAAAACATGATTCCGGTAAAGTAAAAATTCTTCTTCAGATTGCACGTTCTTATAATCTTAACTCTTCAGACAGGGAGAAATCTGTCGAATTTTATTCGCAAGCATTACAGTTTGAAACGAACAATTTTAAAAGAGCTGTTATTTTAGATACAATTGGTCTTTACAATTGGCAACTGGGAAATTTTGATGAGGCAATTGTACATTATAATGAAGCATTAGTTTTATTTGCCGATTTGAAGGATAGTACATGGTTAGGGAAGGTCAATAATAATATAGCATCAGCAAATTGGGGGCTTGGTAACAGTAATGAAGCCCTAAAGTATTATCAGGAAGGGTTAAAAATCAGGAGGGCCATTAATGATTTAAAAGGGGTATCGAACATTCAAAATAATATTGGTCTGATTTATCAGGATTGGGGGCTTTATGATGATGCCTTGAAATGGCATAACGAAGCATTGGGAATTGCAATGGATTTGAGGGAATCAGATGCAATAACTTATTCCTATACTAATGTGGGGAAATGTTACGAAGGTAAAAAAGACCTCGACACAGCATTATATTATTATGAGAAAGGGCATAAGAATCTTGTAGCAAAGGATAAAAATAGCCGATCTATTTCATTTTGCCTGACAAATATTGGCGGGGTTTATAGTAAAATGGGGGAGTTAGATTCAGCTCTTGTTAAATTCAAGTTATCGTTAATTCATGCAATAAGAATAAATAACAAAAACAGGATTGCAATAGCAGAATACAACCTTGGTAAAACTTATCTTGAATTAAACAAAATAGATTCTGCCAACCTGCTTATTAATGCCAGTTATAATAGTTCTCAACAAAATAATTACAACAGTTTAATTAAAGACAATCAATTTGCACTGGCTGAAATAGAGGAAAAAAAAGGAAATATTTCGAATGCATTGAAGTATTTTAAAAGTGCATCAGCATTAAAAGATACAATATTTAACAAAGAGAAAATTGCAAAATTTACCGATTTGCAAATAAGATATAACCAGGAGCATCAGTTGCAGGAAAATATTCAATTACGACAAAATAATAAGATTCAAGAGCTTACTATTCAAGAGCAAAAATTTTTAAATGGGGTTCTAATTGTTTTGGCAATACTTATTTTAATAATTTTAATTTTCATCTCCAAAAGTCGGATTTCATTTAAAAAATTAAATACAAGGCTTGAAAAATCTGAAAAAGAATTATTAGCAACAAATGCCAATAAAGATAAGTTTTTCTCAATTATTGCACACGATCTAAAAGGTCCATTTAACGGACTTTTGGGAATAACAGGAATTTTAGAATCAGAATACGATCAGCTTTCTTCAAAGGAAATTAAAGAGATGATCCTTTTACTGAAAAGGTCATCGTTAAATACTTATGAATTGTTGGAAGGTTTGTTGCAATGGGCCCAAACTCAAACAGATAGAATGGAATATAAGTTTGAAAGTACTGATATTTATGAAAATAGCATTAAGGTAATCGAGCTTCTAAGTACAAATGCCAATAACAAAAAAATAAGAATAGAAAACAAGGTTAATAAAAATACCCTTGCCTTTGCCGATGAAAAATCAACAGCTACGGTTTTACGGAATTTAATTTCAAATGCAATTAAATTTACTGAACAGGGAGGGGTCGTAAAAATAGAAGCTAAAAACATAGCCGGTGAAATAGTTGTTTCTGTGTCAGATACCGGAATCGGGATAAGTGAAAAGAATAGGGAAGGGCTATTTAAAATCGACGTTCACTATTCAACAACTGGCACAAACAATGAAGTTGGTACTGGTTTAGGTTTAATTCTTTGTAAAGAGCTCGTGGAAAAAAACAATGGCAAAATTTGGTTAGAAAGTGAATTGGGAAAAGGAAGCACCTTTGCTTTTACCTTGCCTAACCTGAACTATTCATAAATTTATCTATTCCTAAATCAAACTGCTTTGAATAAAGAGAATGCTCGATTCTCGCTTCTCAAAATAGCTAAGGCTATTTCTGCGAGGCTCAACTCTGCGCTTCCCTTTATTCTGTGCATTTTGAATTCTCATAACGAAAAACTCATGAATAATTCAGGCTAAAGAGGAACTTGAAAATTCATAATATTAGATTCTTTTTCCTTTATAAAAATAAAAAAAACCGCCCTGAAATCAGAACGGTTTTATAAAAATATAAAGATGATATTTTGCAAGTAAGTTGGTTGTTGAAAAATAGACCTTTTTGAGCAAGACCTTCAATGTCTCAATTGAAAAATCATCCGAAACAGCCATCATTTATGAAAATTTTGTTTTGAAACTGAAATCTACAATTAAGCACAATTTTTTAAATATCTAATTAAAAACATGTTTTTGCTTTTAACTAAATACAAAAAAAAACCGTTCCTTTTTAGTTTGAAAACAGAAGGAACGGTTCTTTTTTACCAATCAGTAAAAAGTTGGACTTCATAGAAAACCTGCCATTTATTGGCAGATTAATTCAAAAAACTAAAGTTCCCTCACACTTATATTTCTGAATCTTACTTTCATATCAACATTTGGGTGCAACTGTAAACCAATCGGACCTTCTTCAGGAATTACAACTCCGATATAGTCAACAAAAGGCTCATCGTTAAGAAAAGTTTGCACTCTTTTACCAGTAGCTATAATTCGCATTTTATTCCATTTCCCAACTTTGTGGAATTCATCGATTTTATCGGTTTGTGCCGGATAGCTTCCCTTATCATCTTTAGGCGCATAAATACAGCCAGTCATATCTTTTTTTAGTGAGCCGGAAATACCGATTTGAACCTGGTGAGATTCACCTCTTACGAAAACTCCGGTATCATAATGATCGGTTTCGGTAATGTACTCAAGGGTAAGATCAAAGTCTTTGAAATTTTTTGCCGTCCAAAGAATTGAGCCTTTTTTGTGCGGATTTGCCCCCACAATTTGCTCTGCTTCCACTACCCAATCAACCACTCTTTCAGCAGGTTTACTCTCCCAGCCATTTAACGTTTTGCCATTAAAAAGTTGAGTTTGTGCGCTGCTGCCAAAAGCAAAAACAACAAATAAAATAAAGGCTAAGTTTTTAATAATCTTTTTCATAGGTATTAGTTTTTAAGTTAAAAATATTGATTTTTATGATGTCTTCTCTTTCTCAAATTTCGAATCCTTAATGTAGGCCCAAATCATCAATCCTCCCAACAAAACAAATATAACCGGTATCGCAGGATTTACGCCATCAGCCACTCCTTTTCCGTATGAATGTAAACCCGAAAGATAATAATTCACTCCAAAGTAAGTCATTAAAACAGAAGTGAAACCTAAAATGGAAGCCATATTATAATTAAAAATTCCTTTTAATGATGGGATTAATCTCATGTGAACAATAAAGGAATAAATGACAACTGTAATTAGTGCCCATGTTTCTTTCGGATCCCAGCCCCAATAACGGCCCCAGCTTTCGTTGGCCCAAACACCACCCAAAAAGGTGCCGATGGTTAGAAAATACAATCCAACAGTTGCCGACATTTCGTTAATGGTTGTTAGTTGCTCAATAAATCCAGAAACTTTTTCTTTGTTTTCATTATTCCGAAGAACGATTAAAATTAATACCAAAATTCCTAAAAAAGTACTTAATCCAATAAATCCGTAGCTGGCGGTAATTATTGCAACATGAATTGTTAACCAGTACGATTTAAGTACCGGAACAAGGTTTGTAACTTCCGGGTTCATCCAACTTAAATGTGCCACAAATAGTGCAATTCCCGATAAAAATGACGCTGTTCCAATTACCATCGGATATTTTCTACCGAAAACAAGCCCTGCCAACATTGAAGCCCAGGCAACATAAACCACCGATTCGTAACCATTACTCCAGGGCGCGTGCCCCGAAATATACCATCTAATTACCAATCCGGCAGAATGAATAAAAAATGCTAATATTATTAAACTAAGAAAAGAAAAGCGTACAATTTTTGGCAACGGTTTCTGCCTGAAAATATTCAAAAACAAAACAAGCAACAACAAAAATCCAAACATCAAATAGTAAGGAAATATGCGTTTAAACGGATTTACTTTGTTGTAAAGAATTTCTAGTTTCTTTTTAGTAGATGATGGCAATAAATCGGCTCCAAATTTTTGTTGAAAATTAGCAAGCGCTTTTACAACCTGAATTGCTTCTGCATTTTGCTGCTCGGCAACTGATTGTAATAAAAGCTGAAAACCACTTTTTATAAAAATTGAGTCGCCACCAGAATATTCCAGAGCAACAGATCCTGGAATGTACCATTTTTCTTCATGTTTTTCTCTTGGATATAAATGAAAAAGAGAGCCACCAAATACCATAAAACAAACATTCACACGCTCATCTAAATAAATGTATTCTTTTTCGACCCTATTTCTAAACGCAGGTGTTTTTGCATAAGCAGCACGCACATTCTCAATAATTTTATAATTACCCTGCTCGTCGAAAAGTTGCTGAATTGTTACATACTTTCCATTTGCATTTAATTGGGCTGCCAATGTTTTATTCGAAACTCTTATTATTGGCATCGACCTCCATATTTCAGGATACACCATCATACTAATTACTACTTCATCGGCAGACTTTCCATACAACGTTGATTTACGACTTACCTTTCTCACAATTTCGCTTGAGAGTGTTGAAACCGGCTCGATTCTGCCATCAACTCCCTGAACCCATAATTCGCTGAACTCTTTTACCAATTCACTGTTAATTTCGGGAATGCCTGCACCCACACCTGGTTGTGCAAAAGTATTCATAGAAAAACCTACAATCGCAAAAAGAAGTAGAACAGATTTTACAGCACCCTGCTTTAACTTCCGGGTTAAAAACTGGAAGTAGGAGTTTTTATTTACAAGCGAAAGGATGAATCCCAAAATAAGTAGGGCGTAACCAAGATAAGTAATCCAGGTTCCCCAAAAATCGTGATTCACAGATAAAATAGTTCCTTTTTCATCTGAGTCGTAAAATGATTGAAAAATTTTGTAACCCTTGTAATTTAATGTATTATTCATAAAAATTCGATGATCTTCTTCCAATCCAACACGCTTATCAATTAGCACAACTTCTGATGCATACGATGATGGAGATTCTGAACCGGGATATCGTTCCAATTCAAAATCTTTCAAATAAATACTAAACGGAACAGTTAATGGAATAGCACCATATGCAAGCTTCAGATTATTATTACTTAGTGGAACTGAAATAGTGTCGGAAGCTACTCCCGAATGTCCAAATACTGGAATAGTTTGTTGATTAATTCCATCCGAAATTTGAATAATCACTGCATCTTCATACGTTTCGTTTGTGCTTTTCACAGCTGTAAAAGATGCGTTGGGTAAAAAATTTCTTATCAGAAAACGATATTCACCAAATCCGTATAAAAACATATTTTTTACAAGGATTGTATCGCCCGGAATAAAAGTTACTGTTTCCTGACTTGCCATTGTTGTTTCTTCAATTGGCGCCAACGAAGTCATTTTCAAATTTCCTGCTTCCAGAAAAAATTGTATAGCAGTCTGCTCTTTCGAATCAAATCCGGCGGTAAAACCCTGGTAATCCAAAACATCCCCCGTTGAGAAATGGAACGATTGCATACCTTGTTGACCGGGTACAGAAAAAACAAAATCGATAACCGGAATTCCTGTTTCAGCCGGAATTGCCTTTCGCTCGGCATTTTCTATAAAACCAATCGATTTTACTTTTACTCTTTTATCGTTTACATTGAATTTTGCAGTAAATTGTTTAGGCGAGAGCTCCGAAAATTTTACTTTTTTCTCTTTTTGCTGTTTTTCGAAACCTGCGTAAAAATAACTTTCGGTTGAAAGAATAAAATCAGAACTTTGATTTTCGCGAATGTGCATTACTCCTTCGTAACTAAAATAACGGGTAATTGCCGCTCCCAGTAGAATCACCAAAAACGAAATGTGAAACAATCCGAGTGTAAACCTTTGTTTTGTAAAAAATTTATATTTCAATAAGTTATTTACAAGGTTTAATGCAAGCAGTGCCCATATCAACTCGAACCAGTGCGTTTTATAAACTAATGCCTGAGCTGTTGGTGTACCATAACTACTTTCAACAAAAGTGGCAATTGCCATTGAAAATGCCAATGCCAAAAATAAAAATGCCATAAATGGCAGTGATGTTATAAAATGATAGATTCGTTTCATCTGTTATAAAAATTTGGACGGAACTCGGAAGTCGGAAATCACCCCTCTGTCCTGCTGACATCTCCCCCAGGGGGAGAATAAAAGCCGAAGAGAAGCACCGAAGTCAGAAGACCGAAGATTCAATAAATTTTGAGAGGCTGAAAATAGTTCTTATTTAGAACAATTCAAAACTGTATAATTTCAAATTTACTTAAAATAAAAAAGAACTGTCCCCTCTTTTTTCTGTATAAAAGGAACGGTTCTTTTCTCTTTGAGTGCAGCGATTTCCAAATCGCTGTTAAAAAAATGTGCGAATTGGAATTCGCACCACCCTATTGTAAAAACGAAAGTGCTTTTTCGATGGCTGCCTGCAAACCTGAAACGTCTTTTCCTCCGGCGGTTGCATAAAACGCCTGACCACCTCCGCCGCCTTTTATTTCGCGTCCGGCTTCGCGAATAATTTGCCCGGCGTTTAATCCTTTTTCCTCAACCAGGTTTTCCGAAATCATTATTGTAAGATTTGGTTTGCCATTAATTTCGGCACCTAAAACCAAGAACAAATTATCTACTTCACCTTTTAATTGAAATGCCAGATCTTTTACCATTCCTGCATTGTCAACTTCAATTTTGTCGGCAATAATATTAACTCCCCGCTCAAATAAAACCTTACTTTTTAAATTGGCTTTTACAATTTTTAATCCTTCCTTTCTAAATAACTCGATTTGTTTTGAAAGCTCAGTATTTTCCTGCAATAAATTCATTACACTACCAACAATATCTCTCGAACCTTTTATGGTTTCTTTAATTCCTTTCAGCATTTTTAGTTGGTCGTTTACAAACTTCTCTGCACGGGCAGCCGTAATTGCTTCAATTCTTCGGACCCCGGCAGCAATTGCACCTTCCGATACAATTTTCAACATCCCGATTTGCCCGGTGGCATTAACATGAATTCCACCACATAATTCAACCGATTCGCCAAACTTAATTACCCGAACTGCATCACCATATTTTTCGCCAAAAAGCATCATTGCACCCGAGTTTTTTGCTTCCTCAATTGGCATTTCCCGGTTTTCTTCCTGAAAAGAATTTTCGCGAATTTTAAAGTTTACAATCTCCTCAACCTTTTCAATTTCCTCATCGCTTAATTTCTGAAAATGAGAGAAATCGAAACGAAGGTGGTCGGCATTTACCAGCGAGCCTTTTTGTTCAACATGAGTTCCTAAAACTTCGCGCAAAGCTGCATGAAGCAAGTGAGTTGCAGTGTGGTTATTTGCAATTTTATCGCGCCTGCCATAATTTACTACTGCTTTAAAAAAACCGCTTGGATCTTCTGGTAATTTTTCAACCAAATGGACAGTAAGATTATTTTCTTTTTGAGTATCGGTAATTGAAGTTTTTACCCCATCAAATTCAATATAACCGATATCGCCAACTTGTCCGCCAGACTCTCCGTAAAAAGGTGTTTGGTCGAAAACCAATTGGTAAAATGTTTTCTTTTTCTGTGTTACTTTCCGGTAACGGGCAATTCTGATTTCTGTTTCCAAATTATCGTAACCCAAAAATTCAGTCTGTTCAATTTTTCTGATTTCAACCCAATCGTCGGTTTCTTGCTGAGCTGCATTTCTCGAACGGTTTTTCTGTGCTTCCATTTCCACTTTAAAACCATTTTCATCCACTCCCAAACTATTTTCGCGGGCAATTAATTCAGTTAAATCCAGCGGAAAACCAAAAGTATCGTACAATACAAAAACTTCTTTCCCTTGAATTGTATCTTTTTTATCAGTTTTAGTTTTCGAGATTATTTCATCTAACAATTTTATTCCGGTAGAAAGTGTCCGCAAGAACGATTCTTCTTCCTCTTTAATTACCTTTTCGATTAAATTTTGTTGGCTCACCAATTCGGCAAAGGCATCGCCCATAGTTTCTTTTAAAACTTCAACCAATTTAAAAATGAACGCTGTTTTAAATCCCAGGAAAGTATATCCGTAACGAACCGCACGTCGCAAAATCCGTCGGATTACATAACCGGCTTTATTATTCGATGGCAACTGACCATCGGCAATGGCAAACGCAACTGCCCTCAAATGGTCGGCAATAACACGCATGGCAATGTCAGTTTTTTCATTTTTGCCATATTCAATCTTACTTAGTTTTCCAATTTCTGCAATTACATTCTGAAAAACATCGGTGTCGTAATTAGAAGTTACACCTTGCACAACCATACAAAGCCGTTCGAACCCCATTCCGGTATCTACGTGTTTGTCTGGTAGATCCTCCAGATTTCCGTTTGACTTTCGGTTAAATTGTATAAAAACCAAATTCCAGATTTCAATTACTAGCGGATGATCCTTGTTTACCAACTCAGCACCCGATAATTTATCAATTTCATTTTGTGGCCTTAAATCAACATGAACTTCGGAACATGGCCCACACGGACCACTTTCGCCCATTTCCCAAAAATTATCTTTTTTGCTTCCGTTAAGAATTCGATCTGCCGGCAAAAACTTTTCCCAATAAGTGGCTGCTTCATCATCACGCTGTAAATTATCATCTGCACTTCCTTCAAAAACAGTTGCATAAATACGATCAGCAGAAACACCCATTTTTTCAACCAAAAATTCCCACGCCCAATTAACTGCATCTTTTTTAAAATAATCGCCAAACGACCAATTACCCAACATTTCGAACATTGTGTGGTGGTATGTATCCAGGCCAACTTCCTCCAAATCGTTGTGTTTCCCTGAAACACGCAGGCACTTTTGAGTATCGGCAATCCGATTCCATTTCACCGGTTCATTCCCTAAAAACAGATCTTTAAACTGGTTCATTCCGGCATTGGTAAACATTAAAGTTGGATCTCCTTTTACAACCATCGGCGCCGAATCAACAATTTGATGCTTTTTCTCCTCAAAAAAATCAAGAAATTCTTTGCGTATCTCTTTCGAAGTCTTAATCATTTTTTAGTTTTCGTTAAAAATATTTAATGCAAACAAAACAAATTAGTTATCTGACAGTAATTTATTTACATTTGCAGCGTGGAAAAAAACCACAAATTTAAAAATTCTTGCAAAGTTATAGGTTTTAATTAATTTTGTTAGAATCAGGAATAAAAATTGCCTTTACTTTATGCCAAAAAGAAAGTACAAGTTTAATCAGGACAACCTTAGTTACGAAAGGGTCGGGATTTCATTAAAAGAGAGATTCACCAAAATACTGGCTTATTTTTTAAGTAGCCTTGCTTTGTCAATTATCATTGTGGTTGTATTTATTAATACTTACGAAACCCCGAAAACCAAAGCATTAAAAAGGGAAAACCAACGTTTGTTAAGTCAATATGAATTAATTGCCAAAGATTTGGATAAAGTTGGTAATGTTTTAGCTGAACTTCAACAAAGGGACGATAATATTTACCGGGTTATTTTTGAATCGGATCCTATTCCATCTTCGGTAAGAATGGGGGGCTTTGGAGGTTCGAATAAATACTCACATTTAGAAAGCCTCGATAATGCTGCTTTGGTAATTGAAACTGCACGCAAACTGGATATTGTAGCAAAAGAAGCTTACATACAATCGAAATCCTACGACGAAGTGATGAAAATGGCTTTGAACAAAGAAAATATGTTGGCCAGTATTCCGGCAATTATGCCAATCTCAAATAAAGATTTGAAAAGAACTGCTTCCGGTTGGGGAGTTCGTTTGCACCCCATTTATAAAGTACGCAAAATGCATTATGGTATGGATTTTACATCTCCTATTGGAACACCAATTTATGCAACCGGCGATGGAAAAGTGGTTGAAGTTAAAGGATCGAAAAGAAGCCGTGTTGGATTCGGCCTGGTCATAAAAATTGATCACGGTTTTGGATATGAAACTGTTTACGGACATTTGAATGCTTTTAATGTTAAACAAAGGCAAAAAGTTAAACGTGGGGATATTATCGGATATGTTGGTAATTCAGGAGGATCGACAGCACCACATCTTCACTACGAGGTGCATAAAAACGGTAACCCGGTAAATCCTTCATATTATTATTACAAAGATCTCTCGCCGCAGGAGTACGATAAAATGATCGCCATTTCTTCGAATATTGGTCAAACACTTGATTAATTTGGAGTAATAGCAAAAGTGAAATTATACCGGGGTCAAGAATTTCAAAGAGTTATTTTTCCAATCGTTATTTGAGCAATCCGTGCCATACAAAGAACCTAAGATAGAGAAAGTATTTTTCACAATTAGTGAAGTCGCTGAACAATTTAATGTCAAGCCGTCTCTTATCAGGTATTGGGAAAATCAATTCGACGTTTTAAAACCGCACAAAAATAAAAAAGGCAACCGCCTGTTTACCAAGGATGACAAGGAGCTTGTGGGTTTGATATTTCATTTGGTAAAAGAACTCGGTTTAACTTTAAAAGGGGCGCAGAAAAAGATCAATGAAAACCGGGAGGAAACTGTTAACAATTACGAGATTGTAAAACGCCTGCAAAACGTAAGGCAGCAATTAAAAGAAATTAGCGACGAACTTGAAGAATAGAATGGTTAAATTAAAAGAGATTACAAATTTTTTTGAAGCTGTGGCTCCAATAAGTTTGCAGGAGCCATACGACAATGCCGGGTTAATTGTTGGGGATCCTGAATCTGATATTGATTCAATTTTGGTTACCATCGATGTAACCGAGGATGTAATTACTGAAGCCATTGAAAAAAAGGTTCAGCTAATTGTTGCCCACCACCCGATTGTTTTTTCCGGGTTAAAAAAGATAACCGGTAAAAATTATGTCGAGCGTACTTTGTTGAAAGCTGTTAAAAATGATATTGCAATATACGCGGCACACACAAACCTCGACAATATTACGGGAGGAGTTAATTCTAAAATCTGTGAAAAACTCGAACTTCAGGATTGCCGGGTTTTGCAACCCGCTGGAGACCATCTGAAAAAACTGGTTACTTTTATTCCGGTCAAGTTTACGGGCCAGGTACGCGATGCAATTTTTAATGCTGGTGCCGGGAATATTGGCGATTACGATTTTGCAGGGTTCAATTCTGAAGGCCTGGGAAGTTTCCGTGGAAACGATAAAACAAATCCGTTTGCAGGTAAAAAGGGTGAAATTCATTATGAAGAAGAAACCCGGTTTGAAACAATCTTTCCGGGGTATTTACAGGGTAAAATAATTCAAGCCCTCTTAAAATCGCATCCTTACGAAGAGGTTGCTTACGATATCTACCCAATTGAAAACCAATACGAAAAAGTGGGAATGGGAATGATTGGAACGCTTCCCCGCACAATTACAGAAGAAGAATTTTTACTTCAATTAAAAAACACTTTTAAAACAGGTTGTATAAAATACACAAAATTAAAAGGGACCCCGGTGAAAACGGTTGCTGTTTGTGGAGGGGCGGGATCATTCTTATTAAAAGCAGCCATTGCCAGGCAAGCCGATTTTTTTGTTTCAGGCGATTTTAAATACCATCAGTTTTTCGATGCCGAAAATAAATTAGTTATTGCTGACATTGGGCATTTTGAAAGCGAGCAATTCACTAAAGAACTTTTTTATGAATTACTTACAAAAAAATTCCCTAAATTTGCAGTCCAATTTTCAGAGGTGAATACCAACCCGGTTTTTTACTTCTGATTTTTTAGTTTGAAATTAAATATTACAAGCAATGAAGGCACCTTATTCAAAGAAAGACGAAAAAGACGTTTCAATTGAAGAAAAACTACGCGCACTGCATGATTTGCAAAGTGTGGTTTCGGAAGTTGACAAAATAAAAATCCTCCGTGGAGAACTTCCATTGGAAGTACAAGATTTGGAAGACGAGATTACCGGTTTAAAAACCAGATTGACAAATTTTGACGAGGAAGTTAAAAATTTAAATGTTGCACTCAATAATAAAAAAATATCAATTAAAGAGTCGCAGGCATTAATTGCCAAATATACCGAGCAACAAAACAATGTCAGGAATAACCGCGAATTCGATTCACTTTCAAAGGAAATAGAATTTCAAAATTTGGAAATCGAACTTTCCGAAAAAAGAATTAAGGAATTTACCTTTGAAATGAATGAGAAAAAAGAGGCTATTTCAACATCGACAACGTTATTAGCAGAACGTGAAGACGATCTGGAAAGAAAGAAAAAAGAGCTTCAGGAAATTACTGAGGAAACAAAAATTGAAGAAGAAAAGCTAAAAGCAAAATCGGAAAAAATTGAATCGTTTATTGAACCGCGTTTAGTTACTGCTTTTAAACGTATCAGGAAAAATGCACGAAACGGGTTAGCCGTTGTTACCATTCAGCGCGATGCTTGCGGTGGTTGTTTTAATAAAATACCACCACAAAGGCAATTAGACATTGCCAACCGCAAGAAAATTATTGTTTGCGAGTACTGCGGACGTATTCTTGTTGACAAAAATATTAATGTTGTTGAAGCAAAATAATTTAAGATATCTTTTTAAGGGAAAGCCGGTTCAGTAATAATGAACCGGCTTTTTTTTCTTTTAATTTGTTAATATTTTTTAGGTATTAATACCAATATAACGGATCAGTTTAATTATCGGGTTGGTGGGATAAAAAGTTTTCTTTTATCTTTCATCCATGGAAATGGAAATACTACTACGCCACTTACTGCCAGAA
>Ga0209249_1001750_pt1 | contig 19501 bp, 21 predicted proteins | sample SaaInlV_200m_DNA_4_FD_184653 | JGI IMG/M metagenome (GOLD analysis project Ga0209249, IMG submission 184653) | Marine microbial communities from expanding oxygen minimum zones in the Saanich Inlet - SI037_S3LV_200m_DNA (SPAdes) (version 2) | ecosystem: Environmental > Aquatic > Marine >...
ATACTATAAATAAGAGGTTTTATTTATTCGATATCGGAATACTTTTTTCAAATGATCTTTAAAAAAGTAAATGACCATATAATAAAGAGCTGTAAAAGCCAAAGCGACTCCTGCTGCAATGCCTTCTTCTTGAAAAACAGACATGCCGCCAATCAGAGTTAAAAGAATTATGATGAAAGGAAACAAATAACCTAAAAATAGTGCTTTGTATCCCATCGCACTTTCCATACCTACAAGTACTTTTTCTCCAATTTTAAACTCATTTGGAGGATTTTTTACTTCAATAACTTTCTCCTCCATGTCGGATAAATTACAAGCACCTTTGACATGACAACCTGCACAGCCTGATTTAACAATAATCTGGACATCTACTTGTGAAGTAGTAGTTTTAATTACAATTCCTTCGTGTTCAATATAATTCTTATGCTCTGACATTTCTATACTTATTCGAAGAGTTATTCTTTTAAAGCTTCAAAGATGAGAAATTTTGAATGGAATAACATTTGAAAAGCAATAATAAAAACGCCATTGCGAAAGAAGGAATATTGAAAGAATCTGCACCTTAAAAGGAGATTGCTTCGCTTCGCTCGCAATGACGTTAAATAAATAATCTATTCGTTTAAACTATTTTACCAACTTCTGATATCTTTCAGAAACGGCTTTCCAGTTCACAACATTCCAGAAAGATGAAATATAATCTGGTCTGCGGTTCTGGTAATTTAAATAATAAGCATGTTCCCAAACATCCAATCCTAAAATTGGTGTTCCTTTGCAATCAGCGGTGTCCATTAATGGATTATCTTGATTTGCTGAAGAGCATACACATAATTTCTTATTGTTATCGACTGACAACCAAGCCCAACCTGAGCCAAAACGTGTGGCAGCAGCTTTATTGAACTTTTCTTTAAAAGTGTCAAATGATCCAAATTCTGAAATAATTGCATCATTTAATAATCCGGTAGGTTGTCCGCCTCCTTTGGGCGACAATATTTTCCAGAATAATGTATGATTGAAATGTCCACCACCATTGTTGCGAACTGCTACCGGATATTTTGAAATATTTTTAATAATGTCTTCAATGTCTTTATTTATGTCATCAGTTCCTTCCAATGCTGCATTCAAATTGTTAACATAAGCAGCATGATGTTTCCCATGATGTATTTCCATGGTACGCGCATCAATATGTGGTTCTAATGCATCAAAAGCATAATCGAGTTTTGGTAATTCAAAAGCCATTTTATTATTTGTTTAATTTGATAAATTTTTAATTTAGAATCATTCTTGTTAATGCAAAGGGTGTACCAGAAAGAAAGTGTGAAGTGAAGAATTAAAAGTGTGGAGTATCAAATCTTGCAAGAGACGAGAATAAGATGACCACTTCTGGTTTAAGTTTGCAACTTAAACCGTTTTATCTCAAAAACTCAAGGAAATAATTCTCAGAGGAATGCCTTGGTTGGAGTTAGAATGGTCGAAGTTGCAAACTTCGACCAGTGCAGGGCTTTTGTTTTCTTATTGTGCTGTTCGCCCTTGCTGGTGTTCTCAACTGCAAGACTTTCATTCAATAATTTTTTTGGTGATAACACCAAAAAGGGCGCAAGGTAGTAAGTGCTAAAATATTTCGACCTGTTAGGTTTTGTTCAACCTAACAGGTCTTGAATTTTAATTATAGTCTGCTGTTTACCTTATCCCAATCAACTAATTTCCAGAATTCTGAAATGTAATCTGGTCTGCGGTTTTGATAATCTAAATAATAGGCATGCTCCCACACATCACAGGTCAATAAAGGTTTTAAACCTTTTGTCATAGGATTTTCAGCATTAGCCGTTTTTGTAATTTCAAGTTTACCTTCCATAGTTAAAACTAACCAAGCCCAGCCCGATCCAAATTGAGTAGCACCTGCTGTAGCAAATTGAGTTTTAAATTCATCGAAGGAACTAAAAGCTTCATTAATCATCTCAGCAATTTTTCCTGTTGGTTCTCCACCAGCATTTGGGGCAAATCCTTCCCAATAAAATGTATGATTCCAAACTTGTGCAGCATTGTTAAATATGCCTCCATCTGACTTTAAAATTATACTTTCCAAAGTCATGTTTTCAAATTCAGTCCCTGCAATCAGTTTATTCAGATTAGTGACATATGCCTGATGATGTTTACCATAATGAAAATCAATTGTATTTTCACTGATAACAGGCGCTAATTCATTTTTCCCATAAGGAAGTTTTGGTAATTCAAACGACATCGATTTATTTTTAATTGTGTAACTAAAATAGTGTTATGGCAATTTAATCATTTTCCAAAATAAACAAACAAGCTATATATTAATAATGCCCGAAATAAAACTAAAATGTGTTTAGCTTAATCATTTGCACAATTGCTTTGGAACAAACAGGGCAAAATTGATCACGAATAACTGATCGCATAGAGCAATTATACTGCGCACGGTAAACACCTTTTTCCAAATAGGCAGCTCCTTCATATGCTCCAAATACGTTTTTTCCAAACAAATTTGCAACAGTTGGAATAGGTGTTTGTGAATCAACCATATCCTTCCATTTTGAACTAAAATCTTGTAATGTTGTAACGTTAGCATGCCAAGGTTCTACCTCCAGCGACATCTTTTCTGCATAAGGATGATTACCAACATATTCATCAGCAAGTCCGGCAAATGAATGTCCAAACTCATGACTTAAAACAAAGTCTGACATTTTATTATCTGAAGTAAAGCTTGCATAGTGATTGTAGATTCCACCTCCACCATATTCATCGGAGTTAACGAGAATAACTATCTGATCGTAGGGAACAACAGAAGCTGCTTCAACAACTTTCCAATAGCTATTTGTCATTAAATATCGCTCGCTACCAAAAGTATTAAACCCGCAATCAAAGTGTGTATCTTCAATATGAAAATATTGAGGAAAATCAGTCCCCGTATTATTTGACCATGTTTCTAAAGCCACAACATTAAAATCATTTTTATACTTTTTATAAGGTTTAGTCTTTAAAAGCTTTTTTGCATGAAATTTAACATCTTTCAAGAATTTAGATCGCTGCTCTTTTGTATATCCTTCTGCAAGAAAAACGATATCTATTTTTTTATGTGAGTCACCATTTTTAATAATATACTTATATGGTATAATAAGCTCATCTTGTTTTATTCGTCCATCCTCAGGTATTACATTATACTCTTTTAAAGTAGTAAAAGAATTATCAGGATTTCGAACTTGAATAACAACATTCACAGGAAATTTGGGAAAAGGAAACAAAACAGATTCCTCGAATAACTGGACTGTATCTTTCGCTATTGCTGTCATCTGCCACTCTTCAAACAAGGTAGAGAATCCTTTTTGGAAAATTAAACTTGCAGTTTTCAAATCATAAATCCGTATCCGATAATTACCATAATTCAAAGGATCGATAAGGATGGTTTTTGAACCACCCCATTGTTTAATTTTACGTACTTGAACTATTTCAACAAACTGGCTATCATGGCTACCACCTAAATAGAAATTTATTCGACAAGCCTCATCGGAAAAGAAACTACTGTAGACAGGCAAATTATCACCATAAAGTTGCGTCATGAAAAGGAAGAATAATACAGCTAAAAATTTAAGTCGAATCATGAATTATACAGATATTTTTTCAAAATTAAATCAACTTTAGGCAATTTCAAGACAATCTTATAAACACTTTTTAACTACTAAATAAGATTATTAAATAAGTATTATTTTGTTGTTATTTAAATAACAGAGATGTATATTTGTGTTACGATTAAAATATTATTGCTACCATTAATCTGGCATTCGTGAAAATTTTCTAATAAAAATTCATAAAACCATGAGGTCAGAGGCTTTGAAAAGCTAACTAATGGTAACAAACAACTAATAATAAATGACGATGAAAGTAAAAAGATTTGGTGTTTCGCTTGAAGAAGATTTGTTAAACAAGTTGGATCAATATGTCATCGAGAATCATTTTCCCAATAGGTCTCAAGCAATCAGGTTACTGATTCAAAAAACAGAGGTTGAAAAAAAATGGAAAGACAATGACATTGTTGCTGGTGCTATCGTTCTTGTTTACGATCATCATAAAAGAGATTTGCAAACGCAATCCACTTCCCTTCAACACGATTTTCATGATCTGATTTTATCGGTTCAGCATGTTCATTTAAATCATGATAACTGTTTGGAGACCATTGCGGTTAAAGGAGCAGCAGGAAAACTCACGGAACTGGCTGACAAACTGATTGCTATTAAGGGAATCAGACATGGAGAATTAGTAATGACTTCAGCCTAAAATTCTAAATGATGAGCCCAAGAAAAAAAATAGAAAAACAAATTGAAAAGGACAATCTGCCGAAGTTATTGAAGCAGGCTGCAAAACTTCATGGACATTACTGTCCGGGTTTAGCAATAGGCGTGATGGCAGGACAATTTGCAATGAAGCAGCTAATAGGCAAATCTGATGGCTTAGAAGATCTCATGGCCATTACTGAAACAAACAATTGTTTTTCAGACGGCATTCAGTTTGTGACTGGATGCACATTTGGAAATAATGCGCTGGTATTTAAAGATTTAGGGAAAACAGCTTTTACTTTAGCAAAAAGAGATGGGAAAGGCATTCGCATTTCAACTCTGGTAAATTCAAAAGAATACATAAAAAAAGTTACTCAAGAATTTTCAGGTGAGTATAAAAGTGTCGTTAAAGAGCAAAGCAGAAATCCTGAGGACGTAAAAAAATTCAAAAAGTATGGAAAAAAAGCTGCGTTTGCAGTTTTAGATTTAGAATTTGATAAAATCTTCAAAGTCGAAGAAGTCAAAGTGGAAGTCCCATCATATGCACCATCACATGAAAGTATAGTTTGTGATGGGTGTGGAGAATCCATAATGGCCAGTCGAATAATTAAAATAGAAAACAGGAATTATTGCTTAATATGTAATTCAAGCATGTACATGCAATTGAATGGAAATGGAATTATCAACATAACAGAAAAAAAATGACTAACGAGATATTAATTTTAGCAGGAAGTGCTGCTGCCTTAGGATTTGTACACACTATTTTAGGTCCAGATCATTATCTACCTTTTATTGTAATGGCCAAGGCTCGTCAATGGAAAATGTATAAAACAATAATTATCACAGCTTTATGTGGAGTTGGACATGTAGGGAGCTCCATTATTGTTGGATCACTGGGAATTGGCTTAGGAATCGGAATTAATAAATTAACAGGTTTCGAATCGGTTAGGGGGAGTCTGGCAGCATGGGCCTTTATTGTTTTTGGCTTTGCCTACATGGTCTGGGGTATATACAGAGCCATTAAAAACAAACCGCACAAGCATGTTCATATACATGATGGCGAGCTTCATACCCATGAACATACGCATGAAGAAGAGCATGATCATGTTCACAAAAAAAACATTACACCTTGGATATTATTCCTGATTTTTGTTTTAGGACCTTGCGAACCCCTTATTCCTATGCTTATGTTTCCAGCTGCTGAATCCAATACTTGGGGTGTGGTTTTTGTTGCAGCAGTTTTTGCTGTTGTTACAATTTCGACCATGTTAGTTGTGGTAGTTTTACTCACAAAAGGAGTTAAATTTCTCAATATTGGTAAAGTAGAGCGATATACCCATGCCATTGCCGGAGGAATTATATTTCTATCAGGTTTTGCCATTCAGTTTTTAGGACTATAATTAAACCAGCGTATGATTGACAGAGATGACACCTATTTACAAATCATTTGTGCATTTGCAAATGCACTCGAAATAGAAATTGATTTATACACAAACTATTCTCAACGAATTGAACTCATAGCTCGTATAAAAGATAAAGATCATGAGATCGCAAGTTTACTCTCAAAATTGGGGAATATTAAAGATGCCTATCAATTTATACGTTTCGACAAGGAGCTGATTCTGAAAGCGCATGATATCTGGAAAATTGAAAGCAAGAATATTGGAGATGAACTAAATAATCAACTTGCTATTGTTAAAAAGAAAGCTGAAAGTACGGGTATTGACCTGAGTGACTTGGTTAAAGGGCTTGAGGTTGAGTAGTTCAGAATCTCACGATGCTTATTAACCAAATACGCAATTTGGCATTCTCAACATATTACCAAACTAGTTAAACTAATTTCATATTGTTGGTGACAACACCAACAAGGCAAATGGCAATAAGATCCTGAATCAAGTTCAGGATGATGAATTCTAGGATTAATGTTATAATTTTAAGGGCAGGGCTTCTCAGCAATCAATTTATCCAATTCAGAGCAGATTTTGTTTGTATCATTCTCCTGAATAACAGTTTGTATCAAGCGTAAAGCTTTGTCCATATTTGCCTTGGCTTTATCTGTTAAGCCTTCTGCAAAATCCCATTCATATCCTTTCAGGTGTAACAAATAGGTTTTAGGACTTTTATTATACACCTTCTGGCAAAGGTCTAATACAAATGAAGTAGAAACAGCATGCATCGTAAATTCTATGGTCGAATCGGATGATTCAACTCTGGAGATACAAAAGTCATCAATTTCTTCAATGGATGCATCAACAAATAAAACTACTTGTTTATCCTTAATAGCATCGGCATCTTCAATGTTTAGCTGATAGTTGCTATCTGTAGAAATATGAGACAGTTTGTTTGCTTCAACCCACTTATCCAATTCTTCAATAAATGAGTTACCCAGACCATCATCCTGACGACCTGGGTTTCCATATCCATAAATTAATAGTTCAGACATTGCTGAATTACTTTATTTTTCGATCAATTAAAATATCATCCTTATTGAAAAGTGATATTTCCAAAGGCATTTTACCCATGGCATGTGTTGCACAACTCAAACAAGGATCGTAAGCTCTGATAACTACTTCCACTGCATTCATCATCGGTTCAGTAATTTCCGTTTGATTATTCATCATGGCATTGGCAACAAAATTCACCCCATTATTCATAGGTTGATTATTATTTGTTGTCGATACAATAAGATTAGCCATTTCCACTTGATCGTTGTCATCAATTTTATAATGATGGAATAATGTACCTCGTGGAGCTTCAATAACACCAACACCCTCTTTAATCTTTTCACCTTTGGTTACTAAATCATTTCCTTGTAAATCAGGATCATTCAGTAATTCCTTCATCATTTCTGCAGAGTGAAGCGTTTCAATCAGGCGTGCCCAATGCATATGCATACACATATTATTGGGTTTTCCATTGGTATATGCTTTGTACTCTTCAAATTCTTTTTGAGCAAGTGGAGAAGGAATAAAGTCACATGTATTTAAACGTGCTAATGGACCCACTCTGTACCAGCCTTTTTCTTTACCAAGATGCTTGAGATAAGGGAATTTCATGTAACTCCAATTTCTTACTTCTTCCTCGATATACTTATTATAATCCTGATAATCAACATCATCAAGTATGCGATTACCCTGAGCATCAACGGCCCTGATTACACCATGATAAAGATCTAAAGCACCATCTTTCCGAACCAAACTCAAATGGTTTGAATCGAAATAGGAGAAATTATCAATAAACTCAGCATTGCCTTTGTGATATCCTTTGAAGAAATCCAATGCTCCCTGAGCCCATGTAATCATTTGATCAATGTTCAATGGATCAGCTCCATGCAAGAAATTATCTCTTTCTTCTAGTGAAAGGTTTTTGTTAATTCCACCAGGAATAGCCCCTGTACCATGAATTTTTTTCCCTGCAGTTGCTTTGATGATTTCCTGTCCATATTTTCTCATCATTACTCCTTGCACTGCCAGATCTTTAAATTCCATAGCAACACCAATCACATTTCTTACTGCTGGATTTGCATCATAACCGAATAATAAATCAGGAGAGGTTAAATGAAAGAAATGCAAAGAATGCGATTGGAACATTTGTCCATAATGCATTAATCTCCTCATTTTTTCACCTGTGGCAGTTAATCCTTCTCCATATCCAGCACCAACAATAACATCCAATGCTTTTGCAGCTGCTAAATGGTGACTAACAGGACAAATTCCGCAAAGTCTTTGAACCAAAACAGGCATTTCCCAATATGGTTTTCCTTGAACAAAGCGCTCAAATCCACGAAACTCAACAATATGAAGTCGGGATTGAGTTACTTTTAAATTTTCATCCATGTGAATAGTAACCTTTCCGTGACCTTCCACTCTTGTTACTGGTTCTATAGTGATTTTCTTTGTCATCTTTCTACATTAAGATTAATCAAATTTTACAACTTCGTAAGGAAGATTCATCTCATCTCCTGTGACTAATGCAACCAATGCATTCCAAATAAGGTCAGCACTTGGAGGACATCCAGGCAGGAAATAATCAATCTTCACCAACTCATGACAAGGATATACTCTATCCAGTATCATGGGAAGTTCATCATCATTAGGGAGGATTTTCTCTGTGTTTAATCTGACAGTTGGTCCATTAAGATAGGCCTCATCAATACATTCTTTCACAGGTATTCCATTTCGTAAAGCTGGTAATCCGCCCATGATGGCACATTCCCCAAACGAAATCAGAATTTTACAATTCTTCCGAAATTCTTTCAAAACGTGAACATTCTCGCTATTACAACATCCTCCTTCAATAAGTCCAATGTCACATTTTTTTGTAAACGTTTTAATATCATCAATTGGCGATTTATTAAACTCAACAAGTTCAATAAGATCCAAGATTCTTTCATCTATATCCAGGAAAGACATATGACATCCAAAGCATCCTGCCAAAGATGTGGTAGCTACAATAGGTTTAATCATTTTTTTCCTCTTTATTTGTTTTCAATTTCACTACCGATAGGATTTGTATCATATTTCCTTTTTCCTATAGGTGTTTTGAAACCTTGTTCTTTATAAATAATAGATCCAACCGGACAAATTTCCATTGCTTGATTGGCTAATTCATCTGAAATATTAGCTCCTAATTCTTTATCCAGAACAACTTCCACATGGTGACCTCTTCGTCTATAAGCAAACAGGCTGCGACCCTCTTCATCTTTAATCGTACGTATACATCTTTTGCACAGTATGCATCGATTTTGATCTTTGATAATCTTAGGATTGGAACCGTCTATAGTTCTAATCGGGAAAACGAAAGGAAAACGTGGAACCATCATCGTAAATCTGTATGCTAATGCCTGAAGTTCACAATTCCCGCTCTTTTCACATGATGGGCAAAAGTGATTTCCTGAAACAAACATTGATTCAATAATTGCGTTTCTTAAGTCTGCAATTTCTGGAATAGTATTTTCAATTTCCATTCCGTCAGAAACAGGCGTGGTGCATGCAGTCATTAAACGGCCATTCACCTTAACTGTACAAATACGACAAGCTCCTTTTGGTTTTACCCCTTTAATATTACAAAGAGTCGGTATATAAATGTCATTTTCGCTTGCAGCCTTGACAATAAAATTGCCTTGCTCGCTCAAACATTCTTTCCCGTCAATAGTAAATTTAATTATGTTGCTCATTTTTAATGATTTTATCGTCCAAAAAATTAATTATTCATGAAGATTAGGTACACGATTTACTGCTTTACATGATTCACTAACAGCTCTATCTAAATCAAAGCCGAAATCAAATTCCTTATCTATTTGTACTTTTTCTTCGTAAAATCTTCTAAAATTCTTAATACTCGAAACAATTGGATTGGCAGCTGTTTGGCCTAATCCACAACGACTGGCTTTTAAGTACTTGCTCCATTCTTTCAAGTTTTCTATATCAAGTGGAACACCTTGCCCATCGATGATTTTTTTCAATGTCTGACGCAATATATAGGTCATGTCGCGACAAGTTGAACAAGATCCACATGATTCTTCAACAAAGAAATCGGTGAAATTCAGCACTACATCTTCTAATATATTCCTATCCTTACCAATAATAATCATGGATCCACCTGTTCCAAGATCTGAATAACAAATTGTACGCTCAAATTCGTTTTCCCCAATTAAAGTCCCTGAAGGTCCACCTACTTGAATTGCTTGAACATTTTCTGCACCCACCATTTCCAACATATCAGCAGCACTAAATCCCCATTCAACTTCATAAATTCCAGGATAAGTGCAATCACCGGAAATACTCAAGATTTTTGTACCAGTAGAATCTTTCGTACCAAATGATTTAAATGCATCAGGACCTTTTGTCATGATGTACACAGCAGCACAAAGTGTTTCAACATTATTTACAACAGTTGGTTTGCCTAAATATCCCTTTTCTACCGGGAATGGAGGTCTGTCTCGAGGTTCCCCTCTTTTCCCTTCAGCTGATTCAATTAAAGCTGACTCTTCACCACATACGTATGCTCCGGCACCAAACTGAATACGGATATCATAATCGAATCCATTTTTGCCTGCAATGTTTTTACCCAAAAATCCTTGGCTTCGCATATCGTAAAGAATATTTTCTAGATAATCTTTCAAATAGCGATATTCATAACGGAGATATAAAATTCCGGTTTTGGCTCCAATTGCATAACCAGCTATAACCATTCCTTCAAAGACCATGTATGCTTTCTCGGTTAAAATAACCCTATCCTTGAAAGTACCAGGTTCCCCTTCGTCTGCATTACAAAATACATATCGTTCAGTTTCCTCACTTCTGCTGCAAAATTCCCATTTTAAACCAGTCGGAAATCCAGCACCACCACGACCTCGAATATTCGATTTCTTAATTGTATCAATTACATACTTTGGATTCACCGAAGTAATTCTTTTAATGGAATCTCCAATTTTAAAATCAGATGAAAGAATAGGTCCTTTCTTTCTGATATTATTCATGACCATGGAGTTTACGAGTATATTGGCATTCTGACCATCTCCATTTCCTTCGTTCACTATTTCATCCATTTGTTTTCCAGCCTTCATGTCTTTGATAATTTCTTTGGCTCGAAATGGAGTGAGTTTAGTAAAAATTTGCCCATTAATAATTGCGGAAGGCTCCTGATCATTCATGCCTATACAAGATGTATTGAATAAGCCGATTAATCCATCTTCTGTTACTGAACCAAATTGGCCGCCAGCTGTTTCTTCAAATGCCTGTGCTACTTTATCCCTACCCAACATACATGCAACAGCACTGTCGTTCAAGTAGATAGAATATTTTCCTTTAGGCACACAGGTAAAGAAATGATAGAAACTAATAGTTTGCATTACATCCACATTTGACAATTTCACTTGCTCAGCTATTATTTGAATAGCTTCTTCAGGAATATGACCAACTTCCTCTTGGATATCAATGAGAATATCCATGATTCTAGTTTTATCCTTTCCGTATTTGTCAAGTATGGGTTGAACAATAGATTTCATATAGCTACAATTTATTTATTAAAGGTTTGATGATTCGATATGCATGAATATTTTTGTAAAAGAAACATGGCTGCTAATCGTATCATAAAACAAATTATATTTCAAACTAGTTTAATCAATTTAAATCTGTTAATTGATTCACAGCAAACATAAAATCTTTTGAAATTCTCTTCCAAATATTTTAAATAATAATAATAATTCTAAAATACAAAATATTACCCAACACAAGTTGCTGATTAACTGAATTTTGCGATTTATGGCATTTTCAACATATTTAAAAATACTTCCACATATTTATAAAACTATTTTTGTAAATAACTATTTATCACTGCATTATTTCTTTAATTGGATTTTTTTTAGACTCGTAATTCTACCAAGTTAATTACAATTTTCTAGAATCATTCTAAATCAAAAATCTAAACTAGTATATTCATTCAAAAGCATAAGTTTGCAGCAGAAAAAATGTTCTAAATTGCATTAATTAACAACAAAATAATATGATTTCAAGGCTCATACAAGTAAAAGGATTGGTTCAGGGAGTTGGATTCCGACCATTCATTTATTTATTGGCCGAAAGTTGTGGAATATTGGGTACGGTTGAAAATAGAAACGATGGGGTAATTATTAGAGCCGAAGGAGATAAAGAAAACATGAATCAATTTCTGTCATCGATTTCTGAAAAAGCCCCACTTGCCTCCAATATTTTTTCCATTTCAAATAAGGACGAAAAGTATAGTGGTTTTGTAGACTTCAAAATTGTTAAAAGTGTAAATACATCCAATGAAATTACTGAAATAAGTCCTGATATTGCAGTATGTGATGAATGTTTGAAAGATATTCGAAAGCAAAAACACAGAATTAATTACCCATTTAACAATTGTACTCATTGTGGTCCGCGCTTTACGATCATTAAAGATTTACCATACGACAGGGAAAAAACAACCATGGATATTTTTCCCATGTGTCAAACATGTAAAGAAGAATTTATCAATATTCGTGACAGAAGATTCCATGCCCAGCCAGTAGCTTGTAATCAATGTGGACCTAATTATCAGCTTGACATTAATAATGAACAATATTCTGATATTGATACGATAATTAGTAAAGCAAGCCGATTATTAGACAATGGTAAAATATTGGCCATAAAAGGACAAGGAGGATATCATCTGGCTTGTGATGCAAGCAATGAACTTGCTGTTTCTAAACTCCGACAGCTAAAACTCAGAGAGGGAAAACCATTTGCCGTTCTCTTTGCTGATTTAGAAACACTTGCCACCTATTCAGTTCTTACGTCTACTGCAAAAAAAGAATTAACATCTTGGCAGAAACCAATTGTATTGCTTCCATCACAAAATAATTTAGCACCATCGGTTTCAAATGGACTAAGTACAGTTGGTGTTATGCTGGCGTACATGCCCATTCATTATTTGCTTTTTGGAAAATTGAAAACCAAAGCAATTGTTTTAACAAGTGGAAATATTGCTGACGAACCAATTGTAATTGATAATGAAATAGCGAAAAATCAGTTTGGCAATCTCTGTGATGCAATTTTAACCTATAATAGAGATATTTTCAATCGTACAGATGACTCTGTTCTTTTCGTAGCAAACGAAAAAAGCAGAATGATTCGCAGATCAAGAGGATTTGTTCCTTCACCTATCTATAGCAAGTTAGCTGTCGATGGGATTTTTGCAGCAGGAGCGGAATTAGTAAATTGCTTTGCTATTGGCAAAGGGGAACAAGTTATTTTAAGTCAGCATATTGGTGATTTGCAAAATCTTGAAACACTTGAATTCTATACAGAAACTATCAATCAGTTTTCTAAATTATACCGATGGAAACCACAGTTAGCAGTTTGTGACTTACATCCCGACTACTTGTCTTCAAAATATGTGAAAAACTTAAACATTAACTACCTGCAAGTTCAACATCATCACGCACATATTGCTTCTTGTATGGCGGAAAATGGATTAGATGAGCCTGTTATTGGAATCAGTTTTGATGGAACAGGTTTAGGAGATGATGGTCACATTTGGGGAGGAGAGTTTTTTGTATGTGATTTTACTGATTACCAAAGAATAAGCCATCTGGAATATATACCTATCCCGGGAGGTGATAAAGCGACAAAAGAACCATGGCGAACCGCAGTTTCGTATCTTTATCATTATTTTGGAGAAGATTTATTTGACTTAAATCTTGATTTTTATAAAACGCCAGGGAATGAGAAGATTGAAATGATTATTGATCTAATAAAGGGGAAAATAAATTGTCCGCTTAGTTCAAGTGCAGGAAGATTATTCGATGCTGTATCGGCATTACTTAATATTTGCCCAGAATCAAATTTCCATGCTGAAGCACCAATGAAATTGGAATCAGTTATTGATACTAATGAAGAGGCTTCCTACTCATATGAAAAAACTGATATTATTTCATTCAAATCAACATTTTCTGAAATCATTAAGGATATCAATATAGGAGTTTCTGTTTCCAATATTTCTGCTAAATTTCATAATACGATTATAGAAATAATTTGTGAAACTGCTTTGGATATTAGAGAAAAATACAATTTAAATAAGCTGGCACTTTCTGGTGGGAGCTTTCAGAATAAATACATACTTGAAAAAACTGAGAATAAATTAAGCCAAAATGGTTTTGAGATTTATACTCAAAATAAAATCCCTACAAATGATGGAGGCATCGCTTTAGGGCAATTAGCAATTGCAGCTAAAAAAAGAGAATTAAAATTAATTTGATAAAATAGATATCATGTGTTTAAGTATACCGGCAAAAGTATTGGAAATTAAAGGCGAAATGGCAACAGTTTCAGTTGGTGGAACTGAATATGAAGCAAGTCTTCAAATAGTAGAAGATATTCATGTTGGCGATTATGTATTGCTACATACAGGTTTTGCAATTCAGAAGCTCAGTGAGAAAGAAGCTCTTGAAACACTAAAGCTTTTTGATGAGTATGAAGAGTTAAATCAACGTTTAGATGAAGAGGAAAAAGAAACTGGCAAACGAATTACCTAAACTCTCGCCATGTATTTTTACCATATAAGCATAAAAACAAAAAAGCGTGAAATATATTGATGAGTATAGAAATAAAGAAATAGTTCAATCTCTTCAGAAAAGGATTGAAAAAATTTCGACAAAGGAAGTCAGATTTATGGAAGTGTGCGGAGGACATACAATGTCTATTCAAAAATTTGGAATACCATCCCTCCTACCTTTAAACATTAAACTTCTATCAGGGCCTGGGTGTCCTGTTTGTGTTTCAAGTAGAAGTTATATTGATCAAGCCATCGCCTATTCACGCATGGAAAATGTAATTATTACCACCTTTGGGGATTTAATTCGTATACCTGGATCAACCTCATCTTTGGAAAAAGAAAAAGCAAATGGAGCCGATATTCGCATAGTTTATTCTCCATTGGATGCGTTGGCTATTGCCAGAAGTAATTTGGATAAAAAAATAGTTTTCCTCGGAATAGGTTTTGAAACTACCGCTCCCGGAAGTGCAGCATCTATAGTAACAGCTTATAATGAAAATCTAAAAAATTTCCTCTTGTTTAGCTCCCATAAAGTTATGCCTCCTGCTATGTCTGCATTAATTGATGAAGGAGTTAAAATTGATGGCTACATTGCCCCGGGTCATGTTAGTACCATAACCGGACACAATATTTACCTCGATTTTCCCAAAAAATTTGGAATAGCCTGTGTTATTTCCGGCTTTGAACCAGTCGACCTTTTACAGTCCATTTATATGCTAGTAAAACAAGTTGAAGAAAATGATCCAAAAGTTGAAATACAATATCGGAGAGCAGTTAAAATGTCAGGAAATGAGAAAGCTTTGGCAATCTTAGATGAAGTTTTTGAACTCAGAGACGATTGGTGGAGAGGATTGGGAATTCTACCAAAAAGCGGATTAAAAATCAGGAATAAATATGCCGATTTCGATGCAGAAAGTGTTTTGCAAGTGGACGTTGAGCCAACAAGGGAAGACAAAGGTTGTTTATGTGGTGAAATTTTGAAAGGATTGAAAAATCCGAAAGATTGCAAATTATTTGGCAAAGGTTGTACGCCTTCAGATCCGGTTGGTGCATGTATGGTTTCCTCCGAAGGTGCTTGTCATGCCTATTATAAATACAATAGAGAATAAATAAATGGAAAAAATATTATTAGGTCACGGAAGCGGTGGACAATTATCCCATGATTTAATCAAGGATTTATTTGTCAAACATTTTAATAATCAGACTCTGGATCAACAAACTGATGCGGCTATTCTTGAAATTAATACAAAAAGTATATCCTTTACAACTGACTCATTTGTTGTAGATCCTATATTTTTCCCTGGTGGCGATATTGGCAAATTGGCGGTTTGTGGAACGGTAAATGACTTGGCAGTTTCGGGTGCTAAACCAAAATATATGAGTGCCTCCTATATAATTGAGGAAGGATTGCCTTATAAGGATTTAGAAAGGATTGTCATCTCCATGGCCAATGAGGCTAAAATAGCAGGAATTAATATAGTTACTGGAGATACCAAAGTTGTGAATCGAGGAAAATGTGATAAAGTTTTTATTAATACGACTGGTGTTGGCGAAATTGAAGACAAATTCAAGGAAATTGGTAGTGGAAAAAATATTGAAATAGGAGATAAAATTATTATCAATGGTACAATTGGCGATCATGGTATGTCGATTTTGAAAGCCAGGGAGTTGAACCGGTTCAAGGCAAATATTCAATCGGATTGTGCTTGCTTGAATAGTTTAATATCAAAAGCACTTGAAATATCTGACAACATCCATTTCATGCGCGATGCTACCAGAGGAGGGCTGGCAACCGTTTTAAGTGAACTCGTTGAATCCAATAAATTTGGAATTGAACTATTTGAATCAGAAATCCCCATTCGTGAAGAAGTTCGTGGGATGTGTGAAATAATTGGTTTTGATCCTTTATACGTGGCTAATGAAGGCATCGTTTTAATGGTTCTTGGAAAAGATGATGCCGATCAGGTATTGGAAACGATACGAAAAGATGAATTAGGTAAGAATGCTGCTATCATTGGAGAAATAACTGACAAACATCCAAGAAAAGGGTGGGTTCAAACTGAAATTGGTGGAAAGAGAATTATAGATATGCTGGCAGGAGAACAATTGCCGAGAATTTGCTAAATCAAACTCCCGGCAATAAGTTTAGTCTTCAATGGGATTACCATATCCGAATTTATCATAAAAAACGTTCAATGCTGATGATAAATCAACAAAAGACACACTGTGATTTTTACATCCATGCCGAGAACAAATGTTTACTTTACCTCCCATTTCAAGTTTAAATTGAACCATAGGAGCATCACATACTTCACATGTTAAGTCAATAGCCAAATTCTCATTACAACTTGGGCAACTGAAGGTAGTAATCTCATTTTCTGCTACTTCGATTCCAACATGATGATCATAACAATCATAAATGGAACATAATCTCAATATCCCTTTTCCACTTTTCCCTTCAATATCCAGTTTTATACTTGGAAAGTTGTTCAACTGGTTGTAAGGATCCATCAGTGATTTTTTACAATGGGGACAGTTTACTTCAAAAATAATACTTTGTGGCATAGTTTCTAATTTTGTTAAAGACAATCAAATATACTATATGTTTCAAATTTCAAGTACTTTTAAGAGATGAGTTTGAGATTACAAACACTTAATTTTATTACTATTAAGCTCATAATTAAGCAAAAAATAGTACCTGAAAAAAAGCTAAACCACTAAAGCTGTGTGAAATGATTAACAGCACAATCTTTGAATTTGATCTGTGCTAAATGGGTAAATAAAAATAATTAATGAAAAAATATTAACGTTCACCATAGCGATGCTGATGGTAAAATGTATTTAGTGCTGATGTCAGATCAACAAAGCCTACGGAATGGTTTTTACAAGCACTTCGTGTACAAATTGTTACCTTTCCCCCGATAGCCAATTTCATATCGGTCATAGGTGCTTCACAAATTGAACAAAATTCTTTGGAGGAAAGATGTTCATCACAGTGAGGGCAACTAAATTTTGCTATATCGCCATCTTTTATTTCTAAATCAGAAAAGAAATCGTAACAGCCATAAATACTACATAATCGAATTAATCCTTTATTTCCTTCAAACTCAATATTAAGTCGAATACTAGGCTTATTGTTTAATAGCCTATAAGGATCCATTAAGCTTTTCTTGCAATATGGACAGTTGACTTCAAAAGATAATTCAGACATTTTTCTAATTTTAAAGATTTGCTATTGTAATAAATAATTTAGTTTTAATACAAATCCATAATATGATTAAAACACTAATAATAAATTAATTACAGTCTTTTATAATGACTGTACAATCAATTTACAAATACAAATTAAAGATACAATAAATTATTGACTTTTCAAACAATTTGAATTATATTATTAGCTAGTTTGCTATGTAACAATCATGCTTCTAATTATACAAATAAAAACCAGGCATTTTGTATTTTTGAAACCATTAAAAACAGACTATGCACGAGCTATCCATTGCCATGAATATTGTTGAAATTGCTGAAGAAGAAGCACAAAAAGCTGGATCTACTAAAATAAAGAAAATTGAACTTGCTGTTGGAAAACTTTCGGGAGTAGTATATGAAGCTTTGGACTTTGCATTAAAGGAAGCTGTTAAAAACTCGATGTTAGAAGAAGCTGAAATATTAATTCATGAAATAGAAGGTGAGTCAAAATGTTTAAAGTGCTATCATATATTTGCTACGGAAAACATATTTGATATATGTCCTAAATGCAATCATACTCAGTGCGAAACCATTCAAGGTAAAGAACTTAAAATCAATTCTCTTTTTGTTGATTAACCACTTGTCTAAATCTATGATTTTTAACACACTGAATTAAAAATCATCTTTGAAAAATCACCAATTTTCCTTATCTTTAATAATTAACAGATTTAACAAGAAACACTGTTAATCAATATTAAAAGAGAGATATGTTGAACTACAAAAGGATTACTTCAATTTTTCTTTATCTGGTTGCTATTCATTCATTTTGCGTTGGTTTATTACTCGTTATTTTACCTGCTGAAATTATTAGCATTTTTGGATTCAATGAAGTTCATAAAAACTTCTTCCAAGTTCAAGGTGGAGTTTTTCATTTGATTGTTTGTTTTGCATATATTGCTGGAGCCTTAAATCCAATACAGAATAGATTATTGATTAATTTCGCCATTTTTGCGAAGATTACAGCTTTTTTATTTCTATTCTCATATTACCTTTTTGTCCAATCAATTTTAAGTGTTTTACTTTCAGGCATAGTCGATCTTCTCATGGGCATAATTTTACTATTTCTGATTTCAAAAGTAACTTCATTTACTAAAGTCTAAATCCAAAACTTGTGATCTCACAAAGAAAACAAAAGAATATAATTGTAACTGGTGCTTCTGGTTTTGTTGGAAAATATTTCATTGATTATATCAAAGAAGAATACAATGTTATTGCCATTGCACGAAGATCCCAAAATGAATCAGGAATAAGTTATCACCCCAATATTCATTGGGTACAATGGGATATTGCAAATACTTCATTTTTAAATCAGGTATTGGGATTTATTATTGCAAAAGGATGTGCTGATTTTATTGTGCATTTAGCAGGATACTATAATTTCAACTATAAATACCACCCAGAATATGAACGCACAAATGTTTTAGGGACTAAAAACGTTTTGGAATTAGCCAAAAAGCTGAATATCAAACGATTCCTTTTTTCAAGTTCTTTAGCCGCTTGTAGTTTTGATAATAAAGATCGACTAATTAATGAAGAAACCGAAGCTGATGCACATTTTGATTATGCGATTAGTAAAAAGAAAGGAGAAGAACTGGTAAAACTTTACACACCTCATTTCAGTATTTCTATAATACGTTTTGCGGCTGTTTTTAGCGATTGGTGTGAATATCCTCCTCTTTATAAATTCCTAAGTACTTGGTTAAAAAAAGGATATGACAGCAGAATATTAGCAGGTAAAGGATTTTCAGGAGTAAGTTACATTCATATTTATGATTTAGCACGCTTAATGAAAACAGTGCTGAAAAAACATGAAGAATTGCCAATTGATTCAACATATGTGGCAAGTCCAGATGGTAGCTCTACACATCTTGATTTATTTAAAATATCGACTAAGGATTACT
>Ga0209249_1001751_pt1 | contig 19501 bp, 20 predicted proteins | sample SaaInlV_200m_DNA_4_FD_184653 | JGI IMG/M metagenome (GOLD analysis project Ga0209249, IMG submission 184653) | Marine microbial communities from expanding oxygen minimum zones in the Saanich Inlet - SI037_S3LV_200m_DNA (SPAdes) (version 2) | ecosystem: Environmental > Aquatic > Marine >...
ATCAATCATTGCAGACCGATCATACAACAAAACTCTTTAAATGTACACTATTCCTATTGCTGCAACAGTTAAAATCTGCAATACTAATCGTTGATATATGGAACATACCAGACAAACAAATCTTGCGCAGGTTGCGAATATTTTAGGAGTTAATATTCACAAAAAAATGCTTCAAGATATACTAAAAGATATTGAACAAAAAATATGTTCAAACTCTTTTTCGTGGATAGCGACTGTTAACCCAGAAATTTTACTTAAGGCCCATAAAAACAAAACATACAGAAAGCTTCTTAACACTGCATCACTCTCTGTGGCAGACGGGGCTGGTGTCATGTTGGCAGCTTTATTTATGGGAGAGGCTCTGCCAGCTCGTATTCCTGGCGTTGACCTTGTTTATAGCATCTGCAACATTGCTGAGAAAAATTCTAAGAGCGTTTTTTTGCTTGGAGGAAATCAAATAAACAACCAAAAATCTATTGAAGAGCTGCATAAAAAATATCCCAGGCTTTCACTAACAGGAACAGCTCATATTGACCATAAAAACAAACAATCAGTTAAAACTATTATTAAGCAACTCTCTCAGAAGCCCCCAGACGTCGTTCTCGTGGCCTTAGGGGCTCCGCACCAAGAAATAGTCATCTACAAGCATCTATCAAAAACACATGGAATATCGCTTGCAATGGGAATAGGTGGTTCGCTTGATATGATAAGCGGCGCTCTTCCAAGAGCTCCAAAAGTTTTAAGAATAATAGGAATCGAGTGGCTATGGAGATTACTCCTACAACCAACCAGAGCACGAAGAATCTTTAATGCTACAATAGTATTTCCTTTAAAAACGATTGCTTACTGGCTAAGAATACAAACAATGTATCGGACAAACATTCTTTCCCTTATTCTCGACAAAGATAAAAACATCCTTATTGCAGAAAGGGTCGACTCTCCAGGCCATTGGCAAATGCCTCAAGGTGGAAAAGATAAAGGAGAAAGCCTTAAAAACACCTTCTTCAGAGAAATGCAGGAAGAATTAGGGTCGAACACATTTAGTGTTCATCGTATTGTAAAAAATTTCTACAAATATACCTGGCCAAAATGGCACAAACTTAATAGCGGATACAAAGGACAAAAGCAATCGCTTGTTATAGCAACCGCCACAGACCCAAACGCTCTTAATCCAGACAAAAGAGAATTCAGCCAACTTGCATGGGTGTCTCGTGCTGAGATTCTTAACAGAGTTCATGCAGTAAGAAAAGAGGCAACTAAAAAAGCACTTGAGCATCTTAACACTTCCAATGTATTATAAAGACACACTATGAAGGTCCGAACTCGATTTGCACCATCACCAACTGGAGATCCCCACATTGGAAATATTCGAACAGCTTTGTTTGAATGGCTTTTTGCTCGCCATAATAAAGGAACCTTTGTACTTCGAATTGAAGACACAGACCAATCACGACTCCAAGAGGGTAGTCTAGAAAAAATCATAGAGTCCCTCTCCTGGTTGGGTATATTACCCGACGAAGGTGTTCTTACTCACGATTTAGATGAGAAGGGCAAAAGGGGGCCATATATTCAGTCTCAGAGGTTAGAAATATATCAAAGCTATACCAAGCAATTGCTAGAAAAAGGTCTTGCATATCCGTGCACATGCTCACCAGAAAGACTTGCACAACTACGAGAAGAGCAGCAAAAAAGAAAACTCCCACCAGGGTACGATGGCCAATGCAAAACAGAGGAACCAACTCATAATGCAGATGAATTTATAGGTTCTCATGCTATCCGCTTAGCTATGCCTAATCATGGACATGCTTCTTTTCAGGACCTTATTAGAGAGGAAGTAACATTCGATATTTCACTTGAAGATGACCCTGTTATATTAAAATCTGACGGCTTCCCAACATATCACCTAGCTTCTGTTGTAGATGACCACGAAATGGATATAACCCATGTCATTCGCGGAGAAGAATGGATTTCTTCTGCTCCAAAACACCTCCAACTCTACAACGCCCTCGGATGGAAACCTCCAAGATTTGCTCATGTACCAATGATTCTAGGCCCAGACAAATCAAAGCTTTCAAAACGACATGGTGCGCAGGGGGTATTAGAATACAGAGATCAGGGTTATTTACCTGAGGCTCTTAAAAACTTTCTTGCATTTTTAGGCTGGAATCCTGGAGACGATAAAGAAATCCTTACCGAAAAGGAACTCATAAAGGAATTTAACATAGAAAACATCCAAAAAAGTCCCGCTGTCTTTGATTTAGAAAAACTTAATTGGATAAACCATAAGTATATTCAGTTGCTATCAGACGAAGAACTTCTTTTAAACGCCAAACCATGGCTCAAAAAAGCAGATTGCCCATTTGAAAATTATTCAGACGAGCAGCTTATTTTAATTGTAAAACTAGCTCAAGAAAGAATACAAAACTTCTCACAGCTAGCTGAGTACGTTAGTTATATTTGGAAAAAAGAACTTGAATATGATGCATCACTTCTTGTTCACAAAAAATCAACAAAAGAAGATACTTTAGTCGTATTAAATGGCTTAAAGGAGCTCTTTGAAAGCACTATTGATAGCATTGAGATAGAACGTCTTACAGAACAAGTGGAAAGCTGGAGAGAATCAAAAAGCCTTGATAGGGGAACTGTCCTCTGGCCACTCCGTATAGCTGTTACCGGCTTAAAAAATTCCCCAGGAGTATACGAAACAATCCAAATTATCGAAAAAAACAAAGCTGTTTCCAGAATACAAAAAGCAATAGATCTATTAGAAGCACTGTAGGGTGTGGTATAATTACAACCTTACTGTATGCAAAAAAATTTTAGTATTAAAAATGTATCCCTTTTTAAGATAGAAGCAGCGCTTGCTGTGATATTTTTGGTATTTACATTCATACTCCTATCATATGCACCTACTCATGTATCTGCCGAAGAAGCCCAGATAGAAGAATTAAATCAGGAGTTAGAAGACCAGAAAAGGCGAATTAATGAGCTAGAAGAAAAGAAGGAAAGATACAAAAACACGATCGATGAAAAAAGGTCACAAGCTTCGACACTAAGGAATCAAATTGCAATTCTAGATGCAGAAGTCGAAAAAACGACAATAGATGTCCAAATTAAAGAAAGGGAAATAGACGAGCAAAAGCTATCTATCCTTACTACCGATGCTCAGATTAAGCGTACTGAGCGAAACATTGATGAAAACAAAGAGCAATTGGGAGAGATGATCCGAACAATACATTCACTCGACAAAACATCTCCGCTCGAAATTCTACTTACCAACACAACTCTTTCGGATTATTTTCGATCGATTGATAGAAATGCCCAGGTCCAAAGTGGGCTTCAAGTAAATTTACAGGGGCTTAACACTCATAACACAGAAATGCTTGCATTTAAATCTGAACAAGAATCGTACAAAGAGTCTTTAGAAGTCCTTAAGGACGAAATTGAAGCAGAAAAAGACAACTTGAGGGGGAAGCAGTTTGTAAAAGCAGATTTACTTGAGGAAACAAAAAGCTCAGAAAGAAAATTTCAGACCCTCTTACAGCAACTTCGTGGTGAGCAGGAGGGGATTAATAGCGATATTGTTTCTATTGAGAAAAAAATACGCGAAATGCTCGCCTCTCGTGAAAGAGAAGAAGGACTTGGCTATCTTATTGGTGAAAGCCTCATGTGGCCTGTCCCAAAAAATAAGGTAACAGCGTATTTCCATGACCCAGACTACCCTTACCGACATGTTTTTGAGCACCCAGCAATCGATATTCGAGCAAAACAAGGAACATCCACAAGAGCAGCCTCTTCTGGATACGTAGCCCGAGTAAAGTATGATTCAGGATGCACTGGGTCATACGCCTATGTTGTTATTGTTCACGGAGATGGGTTGTCGAGCGTATATGGGCATATGAGTAAAATATATGTATCAGAAGACCAATTTGTACGACAAGGAGATGCTATAGGGCTCTCAGGAGCTGCTCGTGGGACTTGCGGGTCAGGAAGGCTCACAACCGGCGCTCACATGCACTTTGAGGTCCGTAAAAATGGAATTCCAGTAGATCCACTAGCATATCTGCCATAGTAACTGCGAATAAAGCAAAGAACAAGGAAGTCCTTAAAAGGGACTTTTTGTTTATAGAGGCAAGTAAATAAGGTTATAATTAGCTAGTTCAGAAATTAAACCTCGAGGGATCATAAAATAATCGCCCGTCAAACTTGGGTAATTCTAGCGAAGAAGAGAGGTGTTCATGTGTCGGACAATATATCTTATGCGACGCAAAATAATATCAAGCAGAAAATTTAAAAAAGCAAAAACCCAACTAATGGGGTCTCTATACTCTCTGTTAAAATTTTCTATCCTCCCCACTAAGTAATACTCGCACAAGGTTACCTTCCCCGACTTCTCTGCGACAACAATCATGCGTCGCACAATATACAAAAGGGAGAGCACTATTTATAAAAGACTTTATCTTTAATTCTTAAATCGATATATTGAATTTCCTGCTTCTTCCCTTCAAGTACTCCACCCAAGAGCGCTTGAAGCAGATGCACTTGTTCTTTTATAGGAGTTGACCAATCAAAATAAACCTTCCAGCCCTCTCTCGTTACAACACGTATTTCATTTGGGAGGAAATCGTCCCCTACTTCATAGCTCTCTATAGGAATTTGAATGCTCGGTTCGAATAATTCTTGAAGGGTTTGCATGGTTTGAAACAATTCTTCCTCGACAACAACATCACCAGTCTCAAAAACTTGAGAGGAATAGAACATAAGAACAACTTCTTGTGGTTCGATCGAATCCTTATGAATTTTTTCGAGTATAACTCCCGCGTCAGACAACAAAAATACTTGTTCTATAATTACCTCCTCATATTCATCTTCCAGTGGAATCGTTAATTCTTCTAAATCTTGCCCTTCCTTAACAACTGGTTCCAGAAGATTTCTTTCAACATACGATTGAACAACAACAGAAACAGGATCGTGGCGTTTATAGTATATAGTAATAGCATTGGGAAATTTTTTCTCGATAGAAATATTTTGATAAGAAGGAAATTCCTCAATTTTAGCTTTTAGTGCTTTCTCTGGAATAAGAAAATAATTTTTCGCAGAAAACAAAAACCACCTCTTTCCTGAAAGCAATACATCTACAGATTCAACTATTTCCTGAGGTGGAGTATGAGTGCTTTCTGCTTGAACTCCCCCACCTTCTATTTGTTGCCAAATAATAATATCTACAAGGAAAACATCACTGATAAAAAAAATATATACTAATCCACCCAAAAGAATTAAAAAACCAAGGCGGTTCAAAAAACGGCGAAACTTTTTGCGCCGTTTTCGAGGTGGGTGAATATTTTTAGCTGATGCTTGATTCATAGCACCATTATATTTTTTTCTCTATACGCTTAATGCCATGTGTCCACGGATGCAGCACCTCTGGAATAGTAATAGATCCATCTTCGTTCTGATATGTTTCGAGAAGAGCTAAGAGAGCTCTGTCAGTCATTCCAGTTGCAGAGATTGTATGAGGAAACAAGACCTTCCCTTCGTTGGTTTTATATCTTATATTAAGTCTCCTTGTTTGAAAATCAGTAATATTGGTATTTGAGGTTACTTCTCTAAATTTGTTCTGCCCAGGAAACCAAGCTTCGCAGTCGAATTTTTTATACCCTGGAGCACCTAAATCCCCAACACAAATATTTACAACCCTATAATGAAGTCCTAAACCATCTAAAATTCGTTCTTCTATTTCTTGACATTTTTCGTGCCATTTCACACTATCTTCGGGCGCACACACAACAATCAACTCGGCTTTATAAAATTCATGAACTCTAAAAATGCCTTTCGTATCTTTGCCATAACTTCCAGCTTCAGTTCTGAAACAAGAAGACAAACCAGCATACAATTTTGGTTGTTCTAAGGACGGAAGAACTTCATCTTGATGATACCCTACTAGCGTTTGCTCACTCGTACCTATTAGCGATAAATCTTCACCCTCTATTTTATAAATTTCATCAGAGAAAAAAGGTAAATACCCCGTGCCAAACAATGTTTGTTCTTTTGCAAGATGAGGGGTGAACATTGGAGTGAAACCTTCTTTCATTAACTCTTGTATTGTCCATTGAACAAGAGCAAGTCGAAGTAGAACAGCCTCATTTTTTAAATAGAAAAATCGCGCACCAGAAACTCGAGCCGCTCGCTCTGTATCAATAAGGTCCAAATCCTGGCCGAGTTCGAAATGGTCCTTAATTGGAAACGAAAATTCTGGCTTTTTTCCACCAAGTCTGATTTCGACATTATCTTCATCTCCACCACCATCAGGAACATCATCTGCCAGCATATTTGGCAGCCAACTCATTTTTTCTAAAAGGTCGGCTTCTACTTTTTTTCGATCTGTTTCATGTTTTTTAACCTCTTGTCCCACTTTTTTCATCTCAGAAATTTGCTCTGGAGTTGGTTTTTCTTTTGATCCTTGCTTTCTTTTTGCTCGAAGTTCCTCTTCTTTTTTTATAATTTCTTTTCTTTTATCATCAAGCTTAAGAATAGCCGAAACATCAGCGTCGGATCCCCTGCGTTTTGTGTTTTCTTGAACACGTTTCGCATTATCGCGAATAAATTGAATATCTAACATAGCCTATAATTTATCTGTATCGATCAGTATTTGAATACCAGTGATTGTAACATCTTCAAGTGGATGATCTTGAGCATTTACCGAAACATTTTCGATAGCTTCCACAATATCCATTCCCTCCACAACTTTGCCAAATAAAGTATGCTTGCCATTGAGCCATGGAGTCGAGGCGGCGGTTACAACAAAAAATTGACTACCATTTGTATTTGGACCAGCATTTGCCATGGCAAGACTCCCTTTTATTAAAGAATCGTCAGGAGAGAATTCATCCTCAAACGTATAGCCAGGTCCGCCAGTGCCGTCGTTGCTCCAGTCATCGTCTTTAGAATTTGGATCCCCTGTTTGGATCATAAAATCTTTAATAACTCGATGAAATCTTACTCCATCATAAAAGCCGCTTTCAGCCAGCTTAACAAAATTAGCAACAGTCACCGGAGCTTTTTCTTCGAAAAGTTCGAAAACTATAGCCCCTTCCGAAGTCTCAAATTGAGCCATAAGAGGCTGCGTTGCTTGTTCTATATGTTCTCCTGCTACATTTTGGTCTGTGTCGTTCTGAGCTTGTTGATCGGAGTCTTTTGTGCATCCTGTAAACATACTAGCTGTTGTCAGTATAATAAATGAAAAAATAACGTACTTCATATTTAAAGCCTTCTAATGAGTAATATACAAGTCATATCATACCGTAACCATGCAAAAAACTCAAACCGCACCCTTCTGAGGTGCGGGAAATAAATATGAGTTAAGAGAGGGGTCTACCCTATCTCGAGGATAGTGTACACAACTTTACCTGCAGGCACCTCTATCTCGACTTCTGAGCCAACTTCTTTCCCCAAAAATGCCTTACCCAGAGGTGATTCATTCGAAATTCTGCCATTAAGTGGGTCTGCCTCAGACGATCCAACAATCATATATTCAAGCTCTTCGGAATCTATCTTCAGCTTTACTTTTGATCCAACATCTACCTTCCCACCCTTTTTACCAGTATTTTTGATAATTTTTACATCTTGAAGCATGCTCTCGAGCTCTGCTATTCGGCCTTCGTTAAATGATTGATCATCTTTCGCAGAGGCGTATTCAGCATTTTCCGAGAGATCACCAAGCTCTTTCGCCTCTTTTATTCTTTGGGCAATTTCTCGGCGTTTTACCTTTTTAAGATCTTCAAGCTCTTCTGTGAGTGTCTCAAACCCGGCCTTTGTAACGTATGTTAATGTCATAGAAATATTTACTTAGTTTTTGTTCATTTAAGCAGAGAGGCAGTATATCATATAACACCCCCGTGTCAAACCCTGCTATGAACCATTTTTTAAACGATAGCCAGCGCCTTTTACTGTTTCAATCAGTTCATCCCCTATCTTTCGTCTTAGATAGCGAATGTACACATCGACAATATTACTAAATGAATCAAACTCGTAATCCCATACATTCGATAAAATATCTTCTCTTGAGACAACACGACCAGCATTTCTGATAAGATATTCCAACAATAAAAATTCTTTATTGGTAAGAGAAATTTCTTTTTTACCCTTTTTAGCACTCCTTCTATCTCTATCGAGAGTAATAGGGCCAGCTCGCACAACTTCTGTTCTCTGAGGAAACCTGCGAGAGGTAACAGCTAATATGCGCGCTTTAAGCTCACTAAAACTAAATGGTTTCGTAAGATAATCGTCTACACCAGCTTCGAAAGCACGAACCTTGTCTTTTGTTTGCGATAAGGCAGACAACACGATAACAAACAATTCTTTATTCTCTTTCCTGATAGTCTCGCAAAATTCTACACCACTCACTTCTGGGACCATAAGGTCTAGAATAACGAGGTCATATGGATTGGTTCGAACAAGAAATAGCGCACTCTTGCCGTCGTGGGTAATATCTACTGCAAACGACTCTCTTTCAAGTCGCTTCTTTAGCATTTCGGCAAGTTTTTTTTCGTCTTCTACAATTAAAATTTTCATACGCTTACCTGGAAAATAATACCATGACTATAGCATGTCCCACCTTAAACCAAAATGAGAGAATTTTAACACTTTTACTATGATCTATGCTCAGCCCACCATTCAAGAATTTCTCGTGCAGCTCGAACAGACACATTGCTTGTTTCGCCTTCTTCAATAAGGATAGTCAGTACAATCTCGGGGTTTTCATATGGTGCAAAAACCGAAAACCAGGCGTGGGGGTCTTTTAAACTAGAAAACTGAGAAGTCCCCGTTTTCCCGGCTGAAGATATTGGCAACACTCCAAGCGAACGAGCGCTTCCATATATTACGGTATCTCGAAGACCTGCTCGAACAGCATTAATTGTTTCTTTAGAAACAACCTGGTCATTAACAACAACACCTTCTTTTCTATCTTGATTCTGCTGACGCAAAAAATGAGGAGTATAGAGCGTTCCTCCATTTGCAAAAACAGAAAACGCCGAGGAAATTTGCAGAGGCGTTACCAAAACATCACCCTGGCCAATGGCAAAATGATACGTATCACCCAGATACCATCTTTCTCCTTTAGCTTCTTCTTTCCACTCTGGAGACGGTAAAAAACCATCAGCCTCACCAGGAAAATCAACTCCTGTTGTATAAGATAAACCAAATTTTTTTGAATACTCTTTCATCCTATCAACGCCAAGTCCTTGGAATGAATCATTATCTCCACCACCTATCAAATAAAAATAGGTATTAACCGATTCTGCAAGGGCTTTTCGAAGATTTGTTCTGCCGTGTCCTCCAGCCTGCCAGTCCGGAAAATACCAAGCCCCAATTTCTAGTCCACCAGAACTATAAACCGAATAAGAAGGAGAAACAATATCTTCCTCAAGTGCCGCAGCTGCAATAATAGGTTTAATAGTTGAACCAGAAGGATACTCGCCCGAAGATGCACGGTTAAACAGCGGCACGCTTGGATCGTCAGAAAGAGCACTATACTGTGCAGATGTAAGGCCTTGGATAAAATTATTATTATCAAATGATGGAAGACTCACCATTGCAAGCATTTCTCCGTTTCGCGGATCGAGTGCGATTGCAGCAGCTTTGTCTTGGCCGATATCGTCTAAGATATTCTCAAGAACTGAATACATTTTTTCCTGAAGATCAATCGAAATCGAAAGCGTTAAATCATCACCTCGTTGGGGTGGAATTGTATCAATAACATCTAGTGGTTTACCTACTGCATTTACCTCCACTTTTTGTCTTCCATCAACACCTCGTAGCTGTTGCTCATATTGTTTTTCTAGGCCAGTCTTCCCTATTCTGTCGGAGTATCGATAATCTTTAGCACGATAAAGTTCCCAGTCTGATTGATTCATTACCCCCACATATCCAAGAAGATGAGAAAATGCCTCTCCATAAGGATAAGACCTATAAAAGCTCTCTCGAGTTGCTATGCCTGGAATATCTTCAATAGCAAGAAGAATTGGAAGTGCATTGTCGTAGGGAATTTTATTTTTCAATGGAATGTCTTCAAAATTTGAAACTGGGGCATTGTCTACCGTTTCCAAAAGTTCCTGTGCATCGATATGTAAAAGGGCTGAAAGTTTTTCAAAAACAGCTCGTTTCTCTCCTTCATCTCGAGGCAAATCACCGCGAATGGCAACAACAGTAAATGAAGGAATATTTTTTACAAGTTGTTTTCCTGTCCTATCGTATAATCCTCCTCGAATTGCCGGAATATGTTCTATCCGCGTACGGTTTCCTTCTGCCATCGACTGGTAATATTCACCGCGAACTAATTGAAGATATGCCGTACGTGTTAATAACAAAAAAAGAAAAAATATTAAAACGAGAGAAAAAAGAATAACGCGCCTGGAAGATAATTTAAAATGCACCGGCGCATGAGATGCAAATCGGTCGAATGTTACTTCATGTTTCTTGGGAGGCATTTTATCTTTACGCCCACTCAAGGAAACATCGTCGGTGAGGCCCCAAAATCGAGACATATATTACTATGAATTATTCAAATCGACGAGAAAAAAAGTAGCGAGTAAAGGAAGCCTGGACGATTGCTCGGCATAGATAAAAAATTAAACCAGCTACAATATATACTATTATCATAATACCTGATCTTGTTGATAGCTGCATAACTGAAATATCTAAAACATGCTGAGGAAAGAGAATGCGAAGAAAAAAAAGAAGAAGTAAATAATTTACTGTAAATATCGCCATCCCAGAGGTAACAGAAAGCAGAAGTGTTGTAAAAGAGTAGCGAGCAAAAATTTGTTTTTCAAGAAAAAGGGTCCAAATAAGCATGCCAGCTATTGCAAAAAATGTTACTCCAAGAGGATGAAGACTCAACGCTTCGTACCCTACTGCCAAAGATATCCCAGCTATCCAAAGATGCGTTGAGGACAAAAACCAAGAAAGGATAATAAGTATAAACAATCCCCACCATCCCCAAGAAATTGGAGATAAAAAAAATGAAAGCACTCCCCACTCAAAAAGAGTCCAAAAAACAGGAAGAAAAATCGCAGAGGAAATAAGAAACCATTTACGCATAGTATTAAGGAACAACAACTGAAACAACTCGTTGTTCATCGAGTAAATCCTCGGAAAGAATTACTGCTTTTTGAAAAAGCTCGTCAGAACTATCTTCCAGATGATCTATCTTCCCCACAAGTAATCCGTATGGAATAAACTCCTCTGCACCGCCGGTTATAATCAATTCATCTTTTCTCAAAACAGTATCATTTGGTATAAGCTCCATCGCCAAGGTCGTTCCCTGACGGCCTTTTAAAATTCCAAGCGGTTTCTGGTATGAAGAAAGGGTTACAGACACGCTAGAATTTGGGTCTTGTAAAGCAAGAACCACAGAGGAAGTTGGTAAAACTTCTATAATAGTGCCAATAAGTGCCCCACTGCTTGCTATAACGGGGTATCCAATTTTCACCCCTCGATTACTTCCTTTGTCTATTGTTGCTGCTCTCACTCCTTGTTTATCATGGCGAGCCACAATATGCGATATTACTATGTCTCGACTTGTTGCCTGCTGAAAATTTAATATTTCTCTCAAAGCTTCATTTTCTGCCTTCAATTGAACAAGTCGAGCATTCTCTGCTCTTAATTTTTTTCCATCAGCGAGACATATCGCTAATGTATCGGCAGCTTCCTGATCTGTCAGGTCCGTCCCCCTTGGCTGGATAGTTCTTGCAGCCGGGACAGCAGCAGCAGCCCAGAAGGATCGTAACAAACCTTCTATATGCCCACGGAACAGCAATACAGCAACAATAGCTAAAACAAGAGCTATCCCTAGGGCAGACGAAAATGGCTGGCTGCGTTCTGATCGTCTCATACAACTCTATTCTATGTTATCGTCTTAAAAAGAAATCTTGGGCTGGTGGAAGCAGTACATCCGCTAAAAGATCTATATCCTCGAGAACAATGCCAGTTCCACGAACAACAGCTGTTATAGGGTCATCCGACAACGCCACGGGAATTTGAGTTTCATTGTAAATACGTTTGTCTAAGCCTCTAAGCAAAGACCCACCACCCGTAAGGAGTATGCCGGAGCGATAAATATCTGCTACCAACTCTGGAGGAGAAAGCTCTATTGTTTGCTTAATATGATTTATAATCTGCCGAACCTGTTTTTCTATGGCGTCTCTAACATGAGCGTCTGTGAGTGCGAGTTCTTTAGGAAGCCCAGAAAACAAATCTCTACCCTGTACACGCATTTCCATTGGCTCTCGCAGTGGTATAACCGAGCCTATTTTAATTTTTACTTGTTCTGCTGTTTTTTCACCAACAAGCAGATTAAAGTTCTCTCGAATGTATTGAATAACAGAAGCAGTCATCTCTCCACCAGCACTCCTAATAGTTCTCCGAGTAACGATTCCTCCAAGCGAAACAACTGCTATTTCTACTGTCCCACCACCAATATCTACAATAAAATGCCCAGTCGGCTCTTGAATTGGCAGCCGAGCACCGATTGCTGCTGCCATCGGGCTTTCTATTAAGTGAACCTCTCTCGCACCAGCGGCTATAGTTGCATCTTCTGCCGCTTTTCTTTCTACCTCTGTTACATCCATGGGGATAGAAACAACCACTCGAGGCCGCGGGACCAGCGTCCAACTTTCTCTATGAACCTTTTCTATAAAATAGCGCAGCATTTTTTCTGTTACCTCAAAATCCGAAATAACACCATCTTCAATAGGGCGGGTTATGACTAAATGCTCTGGGGTCTTGCCAAGCATTTTTTGAGCCTCTTCGCCCACAGCTACTATCTGATCTGTTCGTGTATTTAAAACAGTAAGAGATGGTTCATTAATAACAATCCCTTTATCTTTTACATACACCAACGTTGAAGAAGTTCCAAGATCTATCCCCATGTCTGTAGAAAATCTTCCGAGAAGTTTATTTATCATATACATTTCTTAAGCGTTGAAAAAAGCACCTATCCCGGTGCTTGCGCGGAACGTTTCACTCCTATGCAGTTCGACTAAAAAAGGCTTTTTATCCAATCGACTATTTCGAACCTGGCAACATCTCTTACTGTGATAAGCACAAAAAGGAGCATTAAAAGCATGAAACCTACTTGATGAGTCATTCCTTCTATTTTCTGGCTTACAGATTTCCCTCTAAACTTTTCGATAGCAAGGAATAATGCCCTGCCACCGTCCAAGGCTGGGAACGGAAGAAAATTAATTACCGTAAAATTCAAAGAAATAACAGCAATAAACTGTAGCACATGGCTTATTCCAAGGTCAATCACACGGCCAGTAAACACAGCTATAGCAACCGGGCCACCAACATCGGATGTTACTGTTCTGGTGGTCACTAAGTCGCGAAGAATCGTTCCAAGGACAACAACTATTCGCCCAATAATATAGAGAGATTCTTTAAGCCCCTTCCATACAGACACAAAAGGGTTGTATCTTACAACCGCTATCTCCTCGAGCCCAAGTCCTAAAATAGGTCTGTCTGGGTCTACATCTTCTATCACCCGTGGCTCTAATACGTAAGAGATTTCTTGGCCTCTTTTATTAACGAAAAGAGTTATGGTTGCATTCTCTGCTATTGCAGCCTGAGCATTCGAGAGAGTACTAATAGGAGCTCCATTCAAGCGAACGATTTTATCCCCCACTTCAAGCTCGCTGTCTTTTGCTGGGCCGTCATCAAGCACGCCAGATACAATCAAATATCTTTCTGTAATAGAACCATTACCTGGCTCAGCAGAAAGCCGTTCTGCATTCATTGGAAACCCTATCATAAAAACAATAGAGTAACAGACTACTGCCAGCAAGAAATTCATAAACACTCCAGCCGACAAAATGATAAACCTACTTAAAAGCGGTTTTTGAGAAAAACTATCAGTATCGCCGCTTTCAGACTCCTCTCCCTTCATTCGAACAAATCCACCCAAGGGGAGCCAGTTCAAGGAATAAAGAACGCCATTTTTTACAAACCCAAATATTCGCGGAGGTAAACCGAATCCGAATTCTTCAACATTTACACCAGCTCTTCGTGCGGTAAGAAAATGACCAAGCTCATGCACAAAAACAAGCAGCTGGAGTATCAGAATAAATCCTATAATAGTCAAAAACATAATGTGGGCTAGCTTCTTATTTCAGTCTCCTTTTGCTGACAAATCGAGTCTACCTTGTCTTGATGTTCTCTAATTGCAGCATCAAGCTTTTCTACATGGCGATATTTTTCGTCCTCGGTTATTTCTTTGTCTTTCTCCGCCTTATGTATCGCATCTTTAATGCTTTCGCGAGTGGTTCGTATTCGCACCTTAGAATCTTCGCATTTCTTTTTTGTTTGTTTTACAAAATCGTCTCTTCTTTCTTCTGTAAGCGGTGGGATTACAATCCGAATCACCTCGCCTTCATTTACCGGGCTGGCACCGATATCACTATCTGCGATAGCTTTTTCGATACTTTTTAAAAGAGATGCATCCCAAGGTTGAATAACAATCTGTCGAGGCTCTGGCACAGACACGCTGGCAAGCTGAGGGATTGGGGTTTTATTACCATACGCATCCACCATAATAGATTCTACAAGCGCTGGAGATGCGCTGCCAGCACGAATAGAAGAAAGCTCCTTCTGAAGCATTTCAAAGGTTTTATCAAACTCTTCCTTTTTCTGGTCTATGTATTCACTCATATAATTAATACGATGGCCCTGCTCCAAGTAATAGAGAGGTAGGAGCATTTTGTGGAATAAACAGATCCCGAACTACTCTCTCCCCCATATAGGGCAACTGAATTGTTTTCCACTCAACGCCTTCGTTCGCACTTACAAACAACCCATTCGAAGTAGCATATGCTATATGATTCTGATCACTCGGGTTAACCGCTAGACTGTAGATCATAACGGTATTTGGTGGAGAAAGCAACGGAACCTGCTTCCAGCTGTCGCCGTTGTCGTAGCTAATAAACATTCCGTAATGAGAGGCATAATAAAGATTTCCAGTTCTATCGTCTCTTTCGAAATCGCCATACTTAGAATTTTTTGCTACATCCGATAGTGCGTCATTCTTTGCCCAAGCTGTCCCGCCGTCTCGCGAAACAAATACGGTCCCTACTAAATTATTCCCCACAACAGCTGTATACAGCAAATTAGGGCTGTCTTTTACCGTTAAAAGCCTATGTACAATACCTCGGCCTCCAAAATCTGACAAGCGCACCGGAACAAACCACGTTTCACCGGCATCTCTCGACTGAAGAATGGTTCCTTCAGAGGTTCCAGCATACACTATTTTAGGGTCGTGATAAGAAATTGCAACCGATCGAATTTGCACATCGTCGCGGCTATCATAATAAATTCGATTCCATGATGTACCTGCATCGTCAGATGTTAGAATGCTTCTTCCGCCAGCAAGATACAGCCGTTGTCTGTCGTTTGGAGCTACTGCAAAAGATTCGACCCTGGTTCCTGCAGAAAAAATCTTATTCCAAGTGTCTCCCAATGCATAGCTTACCCACACCGAGCCGTCATCTGGGACAGCATACACCGTGCGAGGGTCTTGTGGGTCTCGAACCAAAAATCTCACATTCGCATTCCCTATTGTTTGGACCTGTCCTTGGTTTGTACGAATATAGTTCATTGGGACCCAGGTTACGCCCTCGTCTGTTGATCGATAGACACCTCCTTGCCCACCTTGGTTTTCGCTTCCCGAGGATGTATTGCGAGAAACACCAATCCCAAGAGGAGAACACCCGGTAAAGGCAACTGCTACTAATATAACTAAAATGATCCATTTTTTGTTTTTCATATACTAAGTAGTAGAAACACCGGCACCTTCGTGATGAAAGGACACCAGAAGATCTTCTAATTGAAGACGTTTGTTAAAGGCAATTTTTTCACTCCCCATTTCATCTATCAATTTTTCTGCAAGTGTTATAAGTCGAGACGAAGAGAATCTATCTTTTAGAAGCGCCAAATCGGCAGACATCCACTCATTTGTTAGTTTTAGACCTGCGGATTGCTGCAGCAGTAATACATCTCGAATAAGTTCCAACCAATGGTTTCGTAATTCCAAGAACTCGTCTTTGGGTAATTTGGCAATAGATTCTATTTGTTTTAATGAATCTGGCAATTCTGCTGTTAAAACACTACTTCCTTCTTTTATTTTCAGTTTATGCTCCTTCCAAATCGATTCATTAAGCCATTGTTTTGCGACCTCGAGCCTTCCCTGAGCTGCGTGGGCAAGTTGCTCTGCTTGCTCCTGAGATGCTCCAGCCTCTATCAATTCTTTAACAATATCTTTAAACGATCCACGCTGCAGTTGAACCCGCTGGCAGCGAGAAACAATTGTTGGTAGCAATTTAGAACGAGAAGATGTTGTTAAAAAAACCATTCCATGAGCTGGTGGTTCTTCCAGCATTTTTAAAAACGCATTACTTGCCTCTCTATTTAAATAATGGGCATTCCAAATTACAACACAGTTATAAGGAGCATTCACCGGATGGTTCATTAATCGTTGCTGGGCTGTTTTTATTTGATCCAATACAATCTCTGCGGCCTCCTCCTCTTTTTCTACAAACAATACATCGGGATGGATATTTTGATCGATATTTTTTAAAACCTGCTCACTCGCTTCTTTAGATGCAATCCTTTTTACAAGCGCTGTAACAAACTGCTTTTTTCCTATTCCTTGTGCACCTTCAAACATATATGCATGCGCATGATTTCCTTGTTCTATTCTATCAACAAGCTGGTCGAAAAGTTGGGAATGACTGCGAAGCATACAGATATAGTATACATGATTCTTTCTATTTCATCGAACCCTCCAAAAAGTTATCGAGAGGCCAAAACACTTCTCTTATATGCCTCTAAATTATCGAGAGAAACACCTGTTCCCTTTGCAACACACAGCAATGCATCGTCCGAAACATACGCTTCTACACCAATCGCTTGGCTTAATAATTTATCCATATTTCTTAAAAGTGCTGTCCCGCCAGTAAGCACCATCCCTTTGTCTATAACATCTGCAGATAGCTCTGGTGGTGTATTAAACAAAACAGATTTAACAGCAGATATAACGCCTTCTAAATCGTGCTGTAGTGCCTCTGTTATATCGTCTGATGTTACGGTTATAGTCCGCGGCAAGCCGGTTATCATATCTCTTCCACGGACCTCCATTTTTAATTTCTCTTTTAAATACATTGCAGATCCTATCTGAATTTTAATCTGCTCTGCTGTTCTATCTCCAACCGCCAAATTATATTTCTTTTTTGTGTGTTCTGCTATATCAGTATCAAACCTATTACCACCTATTCTTACCGAAGTACTCGACACAATTCCTCCCAAAGAAATAACAGCGATTTCACTGGTGCCGCCACCCATATCAATCACCATATGCCCAGTTGCAGAACCAATAGGGATATTCGCACCAATAGCAGCAGCAATAGGCTCTTTAATAATATACGCCGCCTTTGCACCAGCAGCCATGGTTGCGTCTATAACAGCCCGCCTTTCGGTAGATGTTATTCCAGCAGGAACAGCGACCATAACCTCTGGGCGAAAAAGCCGAACACCACCAAGTGCTTTTCCAATAAAATATCGAAGCATGGCCTCGGTGGTACGATAGTCTGCAATCACCCCATCCTTAAGCGGCCGTGTTGCCACAATAGACTCTGGAGTTCTCCCAATCATTTCTTTTGCCTCGTTTCCAACCGCAAGTATTTTTTTATCTGTTAAAGAAATAGCCACTACCGATGGCTCGTTTATAACAATCCCACGTTTAGGAAGATGGACCAACGTATAGGTTGTTCCTAAATCTATCCCTATTTTTTTAGACCAGAATGCCATAATTAAAAAAATCCAATTCTCCCCCTCTGGGCGATCCCCCAAAGGGGGACAAATCACACAGAACTAACAGACTTTTGTTTGGAATATGTATTTGGATTTTGGATGTTTATATCAACCCAATCTTACCTGCTTCGCCTTTTTGAGTCAACGAAAAAAGGGGCTGGTCCGTTCAACCAACCCCACGTTCTACGTGATCCCACTCGCCGTCGTTTTAGGCGAGAAGCTGAATAACTCGCTCGGCTGTGAATTCTGCCGTAGCAATCACCTCACAGGCCAAAGCTCCGTAGGCCGAGAGAGATGCCTCGGGTTTGTCGGTTACGTGTACAATCGGACACTTCCATCTATCAGCACGCAACCTAATGGCATACTGAAGTTGCCAACAGGGATCTACCCCTTCTGCATCTCCAAGCACAACAAGATTCGGCTCTGTCTTGGAATCTCCGATGAGAGTAACAACGCCAGCTTCTTTGACCGCATCATCAATCCGACCATCCACTCCAGCACCGGACACCAGAACGAATGGAAGATTAAGCGCTCTACCTGTTGCCTCACAGAGCAAATGCCACCAACCAACGCCGTCGGTACAGATACCTTCTTGAGTTAGGAGTTCTAGTTGAGGTTCGTATAATTCGAATGCGATCATCGGCCCACTGTATCCACTCGAACGAATAGCCTTAGCAAGCGGAACTGAGGAAACAGCCCTGCGCCTAAGAGGCCGAGCGACACAGCCCCCTACAACGACGAGAACTATGGAGCTTGATCTCCTTGTGACGAGTCTCGTTGCTTCAGCTTCAGTATCAACAAAGAGAGTTTCGCCCCCCGGAACTGTGATGAAGTTGAAATGATAGTCACGCTGAAACCGCCTTCGTGTAAAGCCAGCACCAGCGAAGAGAATCATTGGACTGTTCGAGTGAGTATTCATGCACTAGCTTCCTTCATTCAGTTGGTAATTCAAGACATTCTCGAACTGCTCTGACAAGTTGCGGCCATTCAAACCCCGCGCCCTTGTCAACATACCTATTGCAGAGACCGGGCTGCATCAGGGCGTTTCTCTGGTCAACATCTGAAGTATGCGCGATTATAGGGCAAGTAATCGCTACTTGATGTCGAAGCATGGTCACAAACGAAGCAGTTCCCTTCTTTGTTGACCCCTTGGCTAGAGGAACCAAGCCAGCTATGATGACAAGGCTGATTTCGCTAGAACCTGCTCCGAGTATACTCATTGCATCAGCTCTATACGCAGTGAAAACCAGCTCAACACCGGGAATCGTACTGAGGTGCTCGGTGTAGAGCTCCTGGTGGTCTTTCGCTCTATCGTCGGCGAGGACCGAATCGACAACCAAGATCACTCTGTCCATTTGAGGAGATACCATTGGACTGATTCCTTTCTGACTCGTGCATTACAAGCTAAACCCAAACGACTGGTCGGTCGTTAAGGTAGTGCTTGTGGTGTAGCGTGTTCCGTTTTCACGGATTTGTGTTCCAGCTGTAGGCTGGATGTTTAAAGAACGAGGTGATTTAACATCTACAACCAACGGCACATTTACTGTACCGGGTTGCTTTTGTACGTAAAGGTTATAGCCATCGCCAGCCACATCTTTCGGAAGGTCGTACTCTAAAGTAATGGTCTTTTTTCGGCCAATCG